>Ga0209273_10000080_pt1 | contig 204736 bp, 172 predicted proteins | sample tdAd471_FD_187126 | JGI IMG/M metagenome (GOLD analysis project Ga0209273, IMG submission 187126) | Marine sediment microbial communities from the Atlantic coast under amendment with organic carbon and nitrate - tdAd47.1 (SPAdes)... | ecosystem: Environmental > Aquatic > Marine > Coastal >... | reverse complement strand
CGAAGGGCCTATGGGTTCAGAAATTTTGAGAACTACCGATTGCGCGTCTTAACCCATTGCGGGTGGGACGGTATCATTAACCGGGTTTAGTGAATATCGGTGCATCCCCCTTTAATGGGGAAGAGCCAAGCAAGAGTGGATCAGGATCATTGAAAAGAGTTTGAGAGAAACACGAAAATGGCGGTGGGCCAGGGATTCGAACCCCGGGAGGGGATAAACCCTCAACGGTTTTCAAGACCGCCGCTTTCGACCACTCAGCCAGCCCACCGAAAAACCAGATTTGAAACGCCTTCACCGTGCGGCGAAGAAGGCGGAATTATACAGTTATGAAAAACGGGCACAAGAGGAAAAACGCCTCTGGTGCCCGCATTTTTACGTGTTCAGCTTGCCGCCGCTTCGGGAGTCCGGGCTGAGGGCAGGGGACCACGGGGGTCGTTCTCTGCGCGGGCTTCTACGCGGCCGCTGCAGGTGGCCGGCGGGGCGACCTCATCCTTGAACAGAGGCATGTGTTTGGTCACGATCTCCACCACCTCTACCGGCCTGGGGGAAACCCTGGGGTCATTCACCGCTTTACCCTCACTGGTGATGCCAGCGGGGGCGGCGGGCTTGGGCTCCGCTTTGGGCGCCGTCTGAGTAGCAGGCTCCGGCTCAGCCGCCGCAACGTCTTGCCTGGCAGGGGGAGTAGCGGGCGCAACCGAGGTTTCCCCGGCCGCAACGGCTTCCTTGTCAGCCGCCTTTGGCTTGTTGGCTGCCGTAGTTTCTTGCTCACCGGTTTTCGCCTCGACTGCGGCAGGTACTTCCCGCTGCTGTGGTTTGGCAACGCTTGCTTGCGTTTCCGACTGTGGTGCAGGCTCATCCGATTTTGTCACGATGTCTGTGGCTACTGCTGCCGTGGCTGCTGTCGCGGCCACTGTTGCTGCTGCTACAGCGGTGCTGTCCTGATCCGGTTTACGATTGCGATTCCGACGGCGACGCGGGGCATCACTGCGTTTCATGTCGGAAGGGCGCTTACGCGGCTGGTTTTCCCCGCGCTGCTCCTGAGGCTCTACCGCGTCTGCCTGACGTGTATCGTTGGCGGCTTCGGCTGCAACCTCCTGTTTGCGCCGCGAGTCGCCACGGTCATTGCGACGGCGGTTGCTGCTTTTACCGTTGCCCTGGCTGCGTTGCTCATCATCACGGTCGCGTTTCTGTTTTGCTTCGCCCTGCGCGGAGCGCTGTCCTTGCTGCTGGTTGCGGTTGTCTTCCTGACCTTCGCTGCGGGGCTTCTGGCTGCGGCGGTTGCGATTATTGCGACTGCGGTTATTGCGGTTGCCCTGGGTTTTCTTGCCCTGGTCGTCCTCTGCAGCCTTACGCGCGGCTTGTTTTGGCGCCGCGGCTTGCGCAGGTTTAGCGGCTTCGGCGGTGCCGAACAGGCTGGCCCATAACCTGGCGAGGAGGCCGGGCTGTGGCTGTGGCGCTTCACGGCGCGGCGCGGAGGGCTTACTCCTGGCTTGCGATGGCTTCTTCTGCGCCGGAGCGGCAGGTGCTGGTTCGGGTGCCGGGGCCTGCCTGGGCGTTACGCCCTGGACTGCCGCCTGCTGCTGGGGGATTGCCGCAGTATGGGTATCGGAAATGGACTCGACATCAGGCGCCGCTATATCGATCTTGTAGCTGGTTTCGTGGTTGCCGTCGACCTCGTCATCACGCAGGCGTTGTACTTCAAAGTGCGGTGTTTCCAGGTTCGGGTTGGGTACCACCAGTACGCGTACTTTCGCATCGCGCTCTATGTCGCCAAGCGCCGTGCGTTTTTCGTTCAGCAGGTAAGCGGCCACATCAAGAGGCACAATGGCGCGCACTTCCGCGCTGCGCTCCTTGATAGCCTCTTCTTCCAGCAGGCGGAGAATCGACAGAGCCAATGATTTGGTGTCACGAATCGTGCCCTGGCCGGTGCACCGCGGGCAGACAATGGCGCTGGTTTCACCCAGGGAAGGGCGCAGTCGCTGGCGAGACATCTCCAGCAAACCAAAACGGGAAATACGGCCTACCTGCACGCGGGCGCGGTCTATCGCCAACGCGTCGCGCATGCGGTTTTCCACTGCGCGCTGGTTTCTGGAGGCCAGCATGTCGATAAAGTCGATCACTACCAGCCCGCCCATGTCGCGCAAGCGCAACTGGCGGGCGATTTCATCGGCTGCCTCGAGGTTGGTTTGCAGGGCCGTGTCCTCGATGTCCTTTCCTTTGGTGGCCCGGGCGGAGTTGATGTCTATCGAGATCAGAGCTTCCGTCGGGTCAATGACTATCGAGCCACCGGAGGGCAGGCGGACTTCACGTTGAAAGGCCGTCTCTATCTGGCTTTCAATCTGGAAGCGATTGAACATGGGGATGGCGTCTTCGTAGACGCGCAACCGGTTTTTGTATTGCGGCATCACCAGGCCGACGAAATCCTCTGCCTGGGTGAAGGCATCGGGCGAGTCAATCAGCACCTGGTCGATATCATCCCGCAAGTTGTCGCGGATGGCGCGAATGATCACGTTACTTTCCTGGAACAGCAGGGTGGGTGCCTTGACTTCGTCGTTGGCGGTGCAGATTTTTTCCCAGAGCTGCAGCAGGTAATTGAGGTCCCACTGCAATTCTTCCGCGGAACGACCCACGCCCGCGGTGCGGATGATCACACCCATGCCCTCGGGTATTTCCAGGGCAGAAAGCGCTTCGCGAAGTTCGGAGCGGTCGTCGCCCTCGATACGGCGCGAAATGCCGCCAGCACGCGGGTTGTTGGGCATCAGCACCATGTAGCGCCCGGCCAGGGAAATAAAGGTAGTCAGGGCAGCCCCTTTATTGCCGCGCTCCTCCTTGTCCACTTGCACGATGATCTCTGTGCCTTCCTTCACGAGATCGCGTATTTTCATGCGCCCTTCGCCCTCGGGCTTGCGGCTGAAGTATTCTCTGGCGATTTCCTTCAGCGGCAGAAAACCGTGGCGCTCAGCGCCGAAGTCGACGAATGCGGCCTCCAGGCTGGCTTCAACGCGAGTGATTTTGCCTTTATAGACATTGGATTTTTTCTGGACTCGTGTGCGGTTCTCGATATCCAGGTCATACAGACGCTGGCCATCTACCAGCGCTACGCGCAACTCTTCGGGTTGAGTTGCGTTAATCAACATTTTTTTCATAAGTAAGTGTGCCTAAGCCTTGAACTGGCAGGCCTGGCGGGGCAGGAATCATTGTGTCCGAGTATGAAGCTCGCAGGGGAGATACAGTTCTTTGCGCTATTACGTGCCCAGCCGCTTGTGTCGAAGCGTGCTGGCGAAATGCCACTCCCGGCATCCAGGTATACTCATCACGGCCGCGTGGCGACGGTGCTATCAGCGTCGGCGGGAATGGTACTTACTCCGCCTTTTTGGTAGTGTCGCTGCACCTGGAGCTGGCGACGACGCTGTGACTTTTCTGATTCGGTGTCCCGGCAGGCATTGCTGCTCGGTTTTAAATACTGTCGATATGGATGGGTGGGAACGGATCCTGTCCGTCCTGGAGACCCTCGCTTCGACGTTCTTTGTGTGGTTTGTTTCTGGCGGTACCTTGCATTTTTATAGGCAGGGCCCAATCATCGCCAGGCTTCTTGCTGTATCCCGGCCCAGTGTTGCCAGTGAGCGGGAACGACCACAACCGGGTGACTATACCAGTCACATTCAGAAAACTAAACAATTTCCGTGAGTTATGTCAGATAGCGAAGAATCAAGGCCAGCCGTGCGCCACCTTACCGTTGATGAAAATTCAGCCGGTCAGCGCCTTGATAACTATCTCACTCGAGAATTGAAGGGGGTGCCGCGCACACGGCTGTACAAAGCCATGCGCAAGGGCGAGATACGGGTTAACAAGGGCAGGGTGAAGGCGGATCATCGGCTGGCGGCGGGGGACCAGGTGAGAATACCTCCCCTCCGCGTACCGGCTCCCTCCGACGCGCCGGCCATACCGCGTTACCTGGGCGAACAATTAGCGCAGCAGATTGTGCTTGAAAGCGACTCACTACTGGTTATCGACAAGCCCTCTGGCCTGGCTGTGCACGGAGGCAGCGGCCTGAGTTACGGCCTTATCGAATGTCTGCGGCAGCTGCGCCCTGAGGATCGCTACCTGGAACTGGTCCATCGGCTGGACCGGGACACCTCGGGGCTCATCATGATTGCCCGTCGTCCGGCGGCTTTGCGTGAGTTACATCGGCAGCTGCGTGAAGACAAGGTGGACAAGCGATATCTGGCGCTGGTGGCGGGAAAATGGCCACGTACCCTGAAGAGGGTGGAAGCGCCGCTGCAAAAAAACGTGCTGCAGTCCGGGGAGCGCATGGTTCGCGTTGCCAGGGAGGGGAAGCCCTCCGTTACCGAGTTTGCGGTGGTGGAGCGGTTTGCCGGAGCTACGCTGGTTGAGGCCAAGCCGATAACGGGGCGTACGCACCAGATCAGGGTGCATGCCCAACACGCTGGCTTTCCGTTGCTCGGGGATAACAAGTACAGTTCAGAAAAAGGTGAGGAGATGTGTCGCCAGATCGGTCTCAAGCGCCTGTTTCTGCACGCCTGGTCGCTGCGTTTTGCGCTTCCGGAAGAGGGGCGGATTGCACTGCAGGCGCCGCTGGACCACAGCCTTGAAACTATATTAAAAAACCTTCGTAACTAATTGTAATTATGATTATATTTGACTGGGATGGCACCCTGTGTGATTCCGCTGGACACATTGTACACGCGCTACAGGCCGCAGCGGTGGAAGTGGGGGTTGCGGCGCCAACGGATGCAGCAGCCCGCGATATCATCGGCCTGGGCCTGCCGCAGGCGCTGGCGAGACTGTTTCCGCAGATGGCTGCAGCGCTTCGGGAGGATATGGCTGCCGCGTACGCTCGTCACTACATCGCCAGTGAGGAGGCGCCTCCGGCGCTATTCCCGGGTGCACTGGATCTGTTGACAGGCTTGCAGGCACGGGGGCGGGAGTTGGCTGTTGCCACGGGCAAGAGCAGGCGGGGCCTGGATCGCATTCTGGCGATCCACGGACTGGAGAATGTCTTTCACGCGACCCGCTGTGCCGATGAAACCCGCTCCAAGCCCGACCCGCTTATGCTTCATGAACTGCTTGCCGAGCGCGGTGTTGCCCATGGCGATGCCATTATGGTGGGGGACACCGAGTATGACCTGGAGATGGCAAGCAATGCCGGTATCGCCTCGGTTGGTGTGAGCTTTGGGGTGCACAGCGCGGAGCGTCTGCGGGCTCATCGCCCTGTTGCAATCATCGACACATTGAGCGAGTTGCTGGCACTGCCGCAAGCCCGGTGATACCACACAGTGCCGGGGCGCTGCCGCGGCTCAGGCGAGCGGATCCAGCCCGGCAGCCCGCAGTAAGTGACAGGTGGCTATCAGCGGCAGGCCTTCCAGTGCAGTGGGGTCATCCCCTTGTAAACGCTGGAACAGGGTGACGCCCAATCCCTCGCATTTGAAACTGCCAGCGCAGTCGAAGGGTTGCTCCCGGTCGAGGTAGTTCTCGATTTCGGTCTTGCTCAACGTGCGAAAATGCACGATGAACGGTACGTTTAGCGCTTGCTCGAAGCCAGCATGGCGGTGCACCAGCGCCAAACCGGTGTAAAAACAGACCTGGTTGCCTGAGCTGTCGGCCAGTTGCCTGCTTGCGTTGTGCGCATTGCCGGGTTTGCCGGCGATGAGGCCATTAATGCTGGCGACCTGGTCGCTGCCCAGTACCAGCGCCCCGGGATAGTCGTCCGCTACCGCGCGAGCTTTGTCCAGAGCGAGGCGCAATGCCAGGTCTTGCGGCAACTCATCAGGCAGCGGGGTTTCTGCCACATTGGGAGCGACACAAGTGAAGGGTATCTGCAATCTTTCCAGCAACTTGCGCCGGTAGGGTGAGGTGGAGGCGAGAATGAGTTCCATGGGCGTTCAGGCTGTCCTGTGAATAAGTGGGTGAACTGCTTGTATTTTATAGAATTTTTTTTGACAAAGGGGGGGCGCGTCACTATGATGCGCGCCTATGTTGAATGAGCCACTTCCGAGGACGCTTGATGCCCGTAAGGCAGCAGCGCGTGGTGTGGCCGTCAGCGGCGCGCTGGAGCCCCTGAATTTACCGCGTTTTTGCGGCCTGTTGGCCAGTGAAACGGGTGTTATTGAGGCGGAACTGGCGTTTTCCCGTGACGACGAAGACCGGGCAGTGGTAGCGGTAAAGTTCAGGGCCGAGGTGGCCGTGATTTGCCAGCGCTGCCTGCAGCAGATGCCTCTGGCAATAGCCGGCGACAACAGCCTGGTATTCGTCTGGACAGATGAGCAGGCTAAACACCTGCCGCGTCACCTGGAGCCGCTGATCGTACCGGAAGAGGGTTGCAACCTGTGGGAACTGGTGGAGGACGAGTTGATACTCGCCATGCCTGCCTTCAGTTATCACGATTCAGACACTTGTAAGCAGGTATTGTCCGCGTATAACGGGCCAGCTCCGGAAAAGGAGGAAGGCGAGAAAAAGCCCAACCCCTTCGATGTTCTGGCACAGTTGAAAGCGGATACTTAAATCAGGAGCTAACCATGGCTGTTCAGAAAAGTAAGAAAACCCGTTCGCGCCGCGGAATGCGTCGCTCTCACGATGCGTTGTCCGGTGCCACCCTGTCTGTTGACCAGACCTCCGGTGAAACACATCGTCGCCATCATGTCAGCGCCGACGGTTTCTATCGCGGCAAGAAAGTCGTCGATACCGGCGCTGAAGACTAGACGATAACCTTGCGGTCTTCCGCAACGGATCGAACTTTCGCGGCAAAACAGCACGCCGCCCCCCTGACAGCGCTACCATTCGGAGCGCTGTCAACATTTCCAGCTGTCGAAACTATTTCCTTCCTTCTATCCGCCTTTAGCGTGGGTTTTGTCCGGCGTGATTTGCCGGCGCTTCGCGATGGGTTGGTTCAGGGCTTTCACACGTTACCAGGAACACACCATGTCAGAGAATCGTAACGCCTTCGTTTTTCCGGGACAGGGCTCGCAAAAAGTCGGTATGCTCACGGCCGCCTATAACGCCTTCCAGGCTGTGCGAGATACCTTCGCAGAGGCCGCCGACACCCTCGGGTATGACATGTGGGACATGGTGCAGAATGGCGAGCAGGCCGATCTGAATCTGACCGAGACAACTCAGCCGGTGCTGCTCACCTCGTCGGTGGCGCTGTGGCGGGCATGGCAGGAGCAGGGTGGCGTGCAACCCGCTCTCATGGCGGGTCACAGCCTTGGAGAATTCACAGCGCTGGTCTGTGCGGACTCACTGGCGTTTGCCGATGCAGTGGGACTGGTACGTAAGCGTGGCCAGTTCATGCAGACGGCTGTTCCTGTGGGGCAGGGCGCTATGGCGGCGATAATCGGCCTGGATGACGACCGTATCAACAAGATCTGCGCAGACACCGCCGGTATCGTTGCTGCGGTCAATTTCAACTCTCCCGGCCAGGTGGTTATTGCCGGTGAAACCGCTGCGGTGGACGCCGCTATTGTTGCGTTGAAAGAGGCAGGCGCCAAGCGGGCGATGCCGCTGCCTGTGAGCGCACCCTTCCATACTGAATTAATGCGTCCAGCTGGTGAGCGTCTTGCGGAGGCGATGGCGAGTGTTGCCATAGCAACCCCGGCTATTCCCGTCGTGCACAATGTACACGCACGCACAGAGGCTGACCCGGAGAAAATTCGCGCCCTCCTGGTTGAGCAGATCTACAGCCCGGTGCAGTGGACGGCTTGCGTACGCACCATGCTCGACAACGGTATCGAGCGGGTGGTGGAGTGTGGCCCGGGTAAAGTACTGAGCGGTCTTAATCGTCGCATCGACAAATCACTGTCCAGCTATTCGCTGGAGGATCCGCAAGATCTGGCGGCTGCAGTCTCGGAGCTGGTTGGGAAAGAGCAATAACAGGAGAAGACTCATGAGTCAGGAAAATAAGGTAGCACTGGTCACTGGAGCCAGCCGCGGAATCGGCAAAGCGATTGCGCTGCAACTGGCTGCAGACGGCTACCTCGTTGTCGGTACGGCCACTACCGATGGTGGTGCAGACAAGATAAGTGCCTATCTCGAAGAGGCAGGAAACAAAGGTAGCGGCATGCAGTTGAATGTGGCGGATGAGGAGAGCGTGGCGGCTGTGGTAAAGGCGATTTCCAGCGATTTTGGCGCGCCGCTTGTGCTGGTCAACAACGCAGGTATCACCCGCGACAACTTGCTTATGCGCATGAAAAACGATGAGTGGAACGATGTGGTGAATACCAACCTGAACGCCCTGTATCGTGTCAGTAAGGCCTGCCTGCGTGGCATGACCAAGGCACGCTGGGGGCGGATCGTGAACATTACCTCGGTGGTGGGATCAATGGGCAATATCGGTCAGAGCAACTACGCTGCCACCAAGGCCGGTGCAGAGGGGTTTTCGCGCGCGCTGGCGAGGGAGCTGGGTTCGCGCTCGGTGACTGTCAACTGCGTTGCCCCGGGTTTTATTGATACTGACATGACCCGTGAGCTGTCTGAGGAGCAGCGCGAGCTGATGCTCGGTCAGATTCCCCTGGGCCGACTGGGCACAGCAGAAGAAATCGCTGCACTGGTCAGCTTCTTGTGCAGCGACGCTGCGGCATACATAACGGGTGAAACGCTGCATATAAATGGCGGCATGTATATGGCATAAGCTGTTGAAAAAACGGCAGTTGCCCGAGTTGGTTCTGAGCGCGAAAAAAAATTTATTACTCAGGCAAAAAACAGAGTAAAATGCGCGCTCAGGCCGTTTTCCGAGGTTTGATAAAGCACTAATTTCAGGAGTGATAAATAATCATGAGCAGCATTGAAGAACGCGTTAAGAAAATCGTCGCAGAACAACTTGGCGTGAAAGAAGAAGAAGTACAGACCGAGGCCTCCTTCGTGGAAGATCTGGGCGCTGACTCTCTTGACACTGTGGAACTGGTGATGGCCCTCGAGGAGGAGTTCGAAACTGAAATCCCCGACGAGGAAGCCGAAAAAATCACCACAGTGAAGCTGGCGATTGATTACATCAACGAAAATCTCGCCTAAGCATTCAACTCTCCGGAAAGCCGTTTCTATTTTTGATAGAGCGGCTTTTCTTATTTATGCTTGCTGAAAAACGACTGTAGAGGAGATGCTGAGTTGAACGGCAGAAGAGTTGCTGTGACCGGGCTGGGTATGGTTAGCCCCGTCGGTCATACTGTTGCTGAGACCTGGAAGAACATCCTCTCTGGAAAAAGTGGCGCCGCCGCCATCGACACCTTTGATGTGTCCGCATACAGCACTCAATTCAGTGCCAGCGTGCGCGACTTTGATATTTCTCCTTACCTGTCAGCGAAAGACGCGCGCAAAATGGACACCTTTGTGCAGTATGGTATGGCCGCCGGCATACAGGCAATGGAGGACAGTGGCTTTGAGGTAACCGAAGCCAATGCCGCCAGGGTAGGCTGCGCCATCGGGTCTGGTATTGGCGGTATCGGCCAGATTGAAAAAAACACCGAGATCGTCCACAAGTCCGGTCCCCGTAAAATTTCTCCCTTTTTTGTTCCGGGCTCCATCATCAACATGATTGCCGGGAATCTTTCGGTCAAATACAACATGCAGGGCCCCAACCTTGCCGTGGTCACCGCTTGCACGACGGGTACCCACAATATAGGACTGGGTGCGCGCCTGATCGCTCAGGGTGACGCCGACGCCATGCTGGTAGGCGGCGCAGAAATGGCCACAACACCCGTAGGGCTCGGCGGGTTTGCTGCAGCGAGAGCATTGTCCACACGCAATGAAGACCCTCAGGCCGCCTCCCGCCCCTGGGATAGGGACAGGGATGGATTTGTGCTGGGGGACGGTGCCGGCGTGATCATGCTGGAAGAATATGAGTCCGCCAAGGCGCGTGGCGCCACCATCTATGCTGAGCTCACCGGTTTTGGAATGAGTGGTGATGCCTACCATATGACGCTGCCGCCCGAGGATGGCCGTGGTGCGGCCGCGTCTATGGCGAATGCCATTCGCGATGCAGGCATAGCGGTTGACAAGATTAACTATATTAACGCGCACGGTACATCCACTCCGGCCGGCGATGTCGCCGAGAGCCGGGCAGTGGAAACCGTGTTGGGCGCTGCCGCCGAAAAGGTGGCTGTGAGCTCCACCAAATCCATGATCGGACACTTGCTGGGCGCTGCAGGAGCGGTTGAGGCTATCTTCTCGATCCTGGCGATCAGGGACCAGGTTTGTCCGCCGACGATAAACCTGGATAATCCGGATGAGGGCGCCAATCTCAACTACGTGCCACACACCGCGCAGGAGAGGGCCATCCATAGCGTCCTGTCCAACTCCTTCGGGTTTGGCGGCACCAATGGCTCCCTGCTGTTTTCCAAACCCGACTGACCTGCTCGGTGGTGGACGCGACACCGGCGATCTGGGTAGACGGTGATCCCGCAGCCGCACTTCCTCTGCCGGACCGGGGGCTCGATTTCGGCGACGGTTTGTTCGAAACGGTCTTGTTGCGTTGCGGTGAGCCGGTTTTACTCGATTACCACATGGACCGCTTACAGACCGGGCTGGATGCATTGTCTTTCCCGGACTGCTTGTGGCTCGCAAAAGCCCAGCTGCTAAAAGCGAGCAGCGCGTCCAGTGCCCTGGATCGGGCAGTACTCAGGCTGAGCATCACCCGGGGTTCTGGCCCCAGGGGTTATGCCTCACCAGAGAACGTCACAGCCCGAACCGTGATTACGGTTACTCCGCTGCCTCAGCACACCGAAGATCAGGCGCCGGCCATCAGTGTCGACTGGTGCCAGATGAGCTGGTCACAACAACCGCTGCTTGCCGGTATAAAGCACCTCAACAGGCTGGAGCAGGTGCTGGCGGCCAACGAGGCACGAACGCTGGGCGTGGACGATGTGGTGATGCGAGACGCCAGCGGGCTGGTCTGTTCACTGTCTTCGGCGAATCTGTTCCTGCGCCAGGGAGAGCGTTTGCTGACGCCACGTTTGCATTGCGCTGGCATAGCCGGTACCCGCAGGCGGCTGATTATCGATCGCCTGGCGCCTGCTCTGGGCCTGCCCGTAGACGTCGTGGATATCCGCCCGGAACAACTGGAACAGGCGGACGAACTGTTCTGCTGTAACGCCATTCGCGGTCTGCAACCCATTTCGCGCCTGGGCCGGCAACACTGGCAGGAGCACCCTGCCTGCTCGGCACTGCATGATCAGTATCAGCAGGCGATAGCGCCTTGAAAAAGCTGCTGCTTGCCTTGCTGTTGCTGGTCGGTTGCGCGGTGATTGCTGCACAAACCATCCAGCGACAATGGACGCAGCCATTGAATATTCCTGAAGGAGGCTATCACCTGCATATCGCCGCTGGTGAAAGTCTTGGCAGCATCGCCACGCGGTTGCGCCGCGACGGTGTCTACATGCATGACTGGTTGCTGCGTGTCTATGCGCGTCGCACCGGTGCGGACCAGCAGATCAAGCGGGGGGAGTATCGGGTCCCAGCCGGAACCACTGCTCGGCAACTTCTGCTGTTGCTGACCAGCGGCAAGGTCATCAATTATCAGGTTACCCTGCCTGAGGGTATAACCCTGGACATGGCTGTGCAGATTCTCGCCAGTGCAGACAACCTGGAGAGTGTGCTGTCCGGGCCGGACGACGCGCGCATCCTGCAGCTGGTGGCGCCCTATGATACCGGTGAGGGCTTGTTCTTCCCTGACACCTACCAGTTTGAACGGGGTGCAACTGACTGGCAGATTCTGCAGCGCGCCTACGCCGCGATGCAGTCTGTATTGGCAAAAGAATGGGCTCAGCGCGCCGCTGAATTACCTTACCGTGACGATTACGAGGCGCTCGTGATGGCAAGCATTGTCGAGCGCGAGACCGGTCTACCCGAGGAACGTGGCCAGATAGCCGGCGTGTTCGTACGCAGGCTGCAGCGGAATATGCGGCTGCAAACCGACCCTACCGTCATTTATGGCCTGGGGAGAGAGTTTGACGGAAATCTGCGGCGCGTACACCTGCGCGATGAAAGTAACCCTTATAACACCTACCGTCATCGCGGTTTGCCGCCTACACCGATCGCACTGCCGGGTCGTGCGGCCATTCACGCGGCATTGCACCCGGAAGACGGCAAGACCCTGTTTTTCGTGGCAAGGGGTGACGGTGGGCATTACTTCAGTGAAACCCTTGCCGAGCATGAACGTGCCGTGCGTAAATACCAGCTGCAACGCAGAGAAGATTATCGCTCCGCACCAGCGAAACCATAAGAAGAGATATGCAATCACGAGGCTTATTTATCACAGTTGAGGGCGGGGAAGGTGTGGGCAAGTCCACCAATATCGACTTCCTTGAACAGCATTTGCGCGAGCGAAATATAGACCTGGTGGTGACTCGTGAACCCGGTGGCACCGAGCTGGGCGAGGATATACGCGAGTTACTGCTGCGGCCCAGAGACGAACCGGTGGTACCCGCAGCCGAGTTGCTGCTTATCTTCGCGGCACGGGCGCAACATATTGCACAGGTGGTCGAACCATCCCTCGCCGCCGGGCGGTGGGTGCTCTGTGATCGTTTCACCGACGCAACCTACGCCTACCAGGGAGGTGGACGGCAATTACCCGTGAGTATGATCCGGCAGCTGGAGCAACTCGTTCAGGGGCACCTTCGCCCTGACTACACCTTGCTGCTGGATGCCCCGGTTGACGTGGGTATGTCCAGGGCAACGGAACGCGGTGAGCTGGATCGTTTCGAACAGGAAAAGACCGGCTTCTTCGAAAAAGTGCGCAGTACATACCTGCAACTCGCAGGCGAAAGCAGCGGCCGCTACCGGGTCGTGGATGCGTCCCGCCCGCTGGCGGAGGTGCAGTCGCAGCTGGAGGATGTTTGTCGAGAGCTTGCAGCCTGTTGGGGCGTGCGGCTCAGATGACTGCGTTGACCGGGCTCCCTGCGATCAGCGCCCCGCTGCCGTGGCAGGCAGAAGCGTGGAGCCGCATCAACCAGCAACTGGAGGACAACACGCTGCCCCATGCGCTGCTGTTTGTCGGCTTGCAGCACAGCGGCAAAGCGCGGTTGGCGCTGGCCATGGCGCGATTGCTGTTGTGCAAGGCGCCCAGTGGCGGCCTGAACTGTGGCAGCTGTCATGCCTGCGAGCTTAGTGGCAGTGGTACCCATGGCGACCTGCGCTGGCTGCAGCCGGAAGAAAAGAGCCGCAGCATCAAGGTTGATCAAGTGCGGGATGCCGTCGCATTTGCCACACGCACGGCGAGTTTCGGCCAACGTAAGGTCCTGGTGCTGGCACCGGCGGACGCGATGAACACCAACGCGGCCAATGCGCTGTTGAAATCCCTGGAAGAACCTTCGGTGGACACCTTTTTGTTGCTGGTCTGCGATCGCCTGCACAGCGTGCCCGCCACCATTCGCTCACGCTGCCAGATCGTCAAGCTGCCGGTCCCTGCTGACCACGCCTGCCTGGACTGGCTGGACAAGGCGACGGGGGATCGCGGCGAAAGCGAGCGACTGTTGCAGCTGGCAGGGGGAATGCCGCTACTCGCCGAGGCGATGCACAGCGCAGCCGACGCAGAACAGTTGATCAGCATGCGAGTTGCCTGCAGGGGCTTGCTTGCGGGTAAGCTGAGTGTTTTCGAGGCCGCCGATATGCTGGCGGACGCGCCGGTGAGCGATGCCCTGCAGCAAATTGCCGCAGCCATTCGTTTGACCTTGCGTGGCAGTGACCGCAAATCGCTGGGCAGCGAAGCTGGCAGGCGACTGTTCTATCTGCTGGATGAAGTGGTTGGCGTACAGCGAGCGGTGAACAGCGGAGCCAATCCCAACAGGCAGCTGATCACGGAAGTTTTGCTGGAAAAACTGCATTCGATATTGGGCAGTGGAGACACCGGTGATAACATCGGCGGCAGCACAGGGAGGCCAGGGCCATGAATCAGGGCGGACAAAACAGCCGCAACGGTATTCTTTCACTCACCATAAAGGACAAGGCGGTGCTGTACTCCGCTTACATGCCTTTTCTGCAGAATGGTGGATTGTTTGTGCCCACGAACAAGGCGTATTCCCTGGGAGATGAAGTGTTCATGTTGCTCACCCTGATGGATGAGCCGGAAAAGATACCGATAGCAGGGAAGGTGGTTTGGGTCACTCCCAAAGGCGCACAGGGCAATCGAACGGCGGGGATCGGTGTGCAGTTCAGTGAGCAGGACGCCGCGGCGAATGCCCGAATAGAGAACCACCTGGCAGGCTCACTCGGCTCAGATCGCCCCACCCACACCATGTAGAGAAGCTCAGATGGTTTGTAGGTAAGTCTCTTAACTCCCTGAAATATAAATAAATAAGACAAAAAAATGGGTCCCAAAAGGGACCCAATAAGACCATTAGGAGTGAAACATGAGGGAGTCTCTTCCCTCAGAGAGCATTGGGTATGCCCCCGCAGCCACCTGACTAAACTAGGGGATAGATGGCTACGCCCTTAGTATCGCTCAAAATTGGTAATTTTCCACAGCAGCTTTGCTCGTTTTTAATCATATTTGGTAATAAGTAAATAATTTTTTATTCTGGTCTGAAGTATGTCTCGAAGAGCGCGCCCGTGAAATCACCCGACAATCCTGTGAGCTTTCTGCACCGAACCCGCGGCGAGCCACTGGCGGAGTTGACGCGCTGGCGCGCTGGGCAGCCTTCGGCCGGGTTACTGCTGGTTGAGTTTGAGTTCCGCTGCTGGTGGTTGTCCGATGCTAACCCCTTGCCCCTGACAGCTGTCTATTTCTTGAAGTCGCCCGGGCAAATCGTGTGTGCGGTAACAGATTGCGCGCTGGTGGCGAGCGCTACCAGCGCTCAAGCGCAAATTGAGGAATGGGCTGCAAAGCACGCTCTTGCGTTATTTGAGCCGGGCAGGCCGCTCAGGCTGGAGCCTGTGTTCATTCCTAAACCCTGGGGCCAGGAGATCTGGTATACGGGCGTGGAGGCGCGCGGCGTCTGCTGTTTCAGTGATGGCGTTAATGTCGCGCCCATCCCCTGGGTGCAGGCCGTCATGCCTGCGCCGGGTGCCGGAGAACAGGGCGCCCCCCTGGTGCTGTTGAAAATCCTCGACCCACTTCCTGAAGAGGTGACCGGTGACCTGTACTTTGAGTTGCATACGCAAAAGCGTGAGGTCTATGTGGTCACCCACGTTGACGAAACGGCGTGGCCCGGTGGTGCCGGGGCCATTCGCTTCGGCTTTGATCCCGCGCAAGTTGCCAATGCAGGCAGCCGCGACGCGTTCTGTGAGGCGTATCTTGGCGCCGTGCGTGAGTACGAGGAGGTGCGCAGGGAAATAGACGCGCTGCCTGAATCGTCCCCGCCGTCTGCGGAACTGCGTTCGCGGGAGGCCGCACTGCGCCAACGTATGAATGCCTTTACGCACCTGCGTGAGTTGCGGGTGGGTGATGTTGTGGTAGTGCCCTTGTGCATGCCGCACTCCCTGCAGCACGGCGTTCGCACCATCGAATTCCAGACGCCGGTCTATGAACGGAAGATTCTGTCCTTCGCGCAAAAAGTGCTTACGCAGGCGCACTGGGACACAGCCGAGGCCGTGCAGCAGATGATTCTGCAGCCGCCGCCACAGGTTCCCTTTGAGCGGTTGCCGGCCGGGGCAGGGGTCGCCGCCGAACGCATTGTTGATTTTCCCGACTTCGAGGTCAGGCGGCTGCGGCTGGAGCCGGGCAGCGCTGAAAGCTTTGCACACCATGGCAGTTATGTTCTGGTGATGGTGGTAGAGGGGCAGATGGAGCTTACCGGCGTGGCATTGCAGGCAGAACAGGCCGCATATCTGCCGCCGGGATACGCTGTTGAACTGCGCTCTTCGCAGCCTGCGCAGCCGCTCGTTTTACTGCTGGCGATGCCGCGCGGCTGAGCGGTTGAACCGGTCTGGTCTTTGTGGCAGAATCGGCGCCCTTGTGACACCTCCTCATGTCGGTTGAAAGGCGTCTTTATTGCCTGATAATCAACTGGTTAGGCAAATAAAGCTCCAGTGCTTTCTAATCACGGAACTGGCGGTGCACTCGCGCGGAAGTGGCGAAATTGGTATACGCGCTGGATTTAGGTTCCAGTGCCGCAAGGCGTGAGAGTTCGAGTCTCTCCTTCCGCACCAAATTCCGAGCGGTTACGATTATCGATCGAGCCGACAACAAACAGGGAGTGTCAGGGCACTCTCCACCTGGTCATTGATGAGGAAATACCATGCAGGTTTCGATTGAGACGACTTCCGGTCTGGAGCGTCGTTTGACCGTTGGCGTACCCGCGGCACGCATAGACAGTGAAGTGGACGAGCGCCTGAAAAAGGCCGCCAAGAACGTTCGTCTGCCGGGTTTCAGACCAGGCAAGGTGCCCATGAAGGTCCTGCGCCAGCGCTTTGGCGCCGGCGTGCGTCAGGAAGTGCTGGGCGAGGTGATGAGTCAATCCTTCCAGGAAGCAGTGGTGCAGGAGAAGCTGCGTCCCGCAGGTCAGCCCAGTATCGAGCCCCGGTCTCTGGACGCGGGTAAAGACCTTGAGTACATCGCCACGTTCGAGGTCTTTCCGGAAGTAGAAGTGCTTGAGATCAAGGACTTCGATGTCACCAAACCGGTTGCCGAGGTGACCGCCGAGGACATCGATAACATTATCGAGGTGTTTCGCAAGCAGCAGGGCAGCTGGAAGCCGGTCGAGCGAGCTGCGGCAGAAGGCGACAAGGTCAATATTGATTACGCCGGCACGCGTGATGGCGAGGCCTTTGAAGGCGGGAGCGCCGAGGGCTCTGATCTGGAATTGGGTTCGGGCCGTATGATTCCAGGATTCGAGGACGGAATCGTGGGTATGAAAGCGGGCGATGAAAAGACGCTGGAGCTGAGTTTCCCCGAGGACTACCACAATGAGGAATTGCAGGGCGCGGCGGTGGAGTTCAAGGTCAAGGTGAATGCCGTCGAAGAAATGGCGCCGGCCGAGATGGACGAGGAACTGTTCGCCAAGTACGGTGTTGAAGAAGGTGGCGAAGAGCAGTTTCGCAAGGAAGTTGGCGAGAACATGGCTCGCGAGCTCAAGAATGCAGTCGAGGGCAAGGTCAAGCAGCAGGTGATGGACGCCGTGATAGCCGCCCATGAGAGCGTAGAGATCCCCAAAGCGCTGGTCGCGCAGGAAGTGGACGCCCTACGCAATCAGATGTTTCAGCAGTTCGGCGGGGCGGCCGGGCAGGATTTGGACCTCAAGTCCCTTTTGCCTGACGATATGTTCACGGAAAACGCCCAGAAGCGGGTGAAACTGGGCCTGGTACTTTCAGAGCTGGTGAGTAAGTTCGAACTCAAGGCAGACCCGGAAAAAGTGCGCGCTGCGATTGAAGAGATGGCGTCCACGTACCAAGAGCCGGAGGAAGTGATCAACTGGTATTACTCAAACCAGGAGCAACTGGCTTCAGTAGAGTCCAAGGTACTGGAAGACCAGGTGGTTGAAAAACTGCTGGAGAGTGCCAACATAGTAGAAGAGAAGTGTAGTTATCAGGACGCCATTGCGCCTGCTGGCCAGGAAGAGCAGGACTGATAACGACGTTTTAGTGGGGCGTTGCAGGCAACGCCCCATCTCGCATTCATCATTGAACAGGGATACACGCTAATGTCATTCAACCCAGACGGGCGCAACCAGCAAACCATCGAGAACCTGGGCCTGGTGCCCATGGTGGTGGAACAAACCGCTCGCGGTGAACGCTCCTACGACATTTACTCGCGCCTGCTCAAGGAGCGCGTGATATTCCTGGTGGGACCGGTTGAAGACCACATGGCGAACCTCGTGGTAGCGCAGCTTTTATTCCTTGAGTCGGAGAACCCCGACAAGGACATACACTTATACATTAACTCACCCGGCGGTGCGGTCACGGCCGGCTTGTCCATCTACGACACCATGCAGTTCATCAAGCCCGACGTCAGCACCATGTGCCTGGGTCAGGCGGCCTCTATGGGGGCGTTCCTGCTGTGTGGCGGGGCTCCGGGCAAGCGTTTCTGCCTGCCGAATGCCCGTACCATGATCCACCAGCCCTCCGGTGGAGCGCAGGGTCAGGCGACTGATATCGAGATTCACGCCAAGGAAATTCTCATCATGCGCCAGCGTTTGAACCAGCTTATGGCAGAGCATACTGGCCAGCCATTGGAGGTCATCGAGCGTGATACCGAGCGCGACCGGTTCATGAACGCTCAGGAAAGCAAAGACTACGGTCTGGTTGACGAAGTAGTCGTCAGCAGGGGCAGCGCTGCCTGAAAGGTCGCATTATCCGGTGTTTCCTGCCGGTCGGGACTTGCAAAACACGGTAAAAAACATCATCTTAGACGTCATGATGATGAAAATTCACTATTCTCGCGCAGGGCGGCTTAATGAGTGACGAAACCACCACATCCGGCGACGACGGCGGCAAGCTGTTGTACTGCTCCTTCTGCGGCAAGAGCCAGCACGAAGTACGCAAGCTGATTGCCGGCCCTTCGGTGTTTATTTGCGACGAATGTGTCGACCTATGCAACGACATTATTCGCGAGGAAGTTGCGGAGAGTAACAGCGAGGCGTCGCAGGACCATCTGCCTGTGCCGCATGAGATCAAGGCCATTCTTGACGAGTACGTCATAGGTCAGCAGCGCGCCAAGAAAGTCCTTTCCGTCGCGGTCTATAACCATTACAAGCGCCTGCGTCACGGACAGAACCGCGGTGATGATGTAGAACTCGGTAAAAGCAACATCCTGCTGGTGGGTCCTACCGGCTCGGGTAAGACCTTGCTTGCTGAGACACTCGCGAGATTACTGGATGTGCCGTTCACCATTGCCGATGCCACCACGCTCACTGAAGCAGGGTATGTGGGTGAGGACGTCGAGAACATTATCCAGAAGCTGTTGCAGAAGTGTGACTACGACGTCGAGAAAGCTCAGGTCGGTATCGTCTACATTGACGAAATCGACAAGATCTCACGCAAGTCCGACAACCCCTCGATCACCAGGGATGTGTCGGGTGAAGGCGTGCAGCAGGCCCTGCTGAAGCTGATCGAAGGCACGGTGGCCTCGGTGCCCCCCCAGGGTGGGCGAAAGCACCCGCAACAGGAATTCCTGCAGGTCAATACATCCAATATTCTGTTCATTTGCGGCGGCGCATTTGCCGGACTGGACAAGGTTATTCGCAACCGTTCCGAGAAGGGTGGCATTGGTTTTGCCGCGGAGGTCAAAAGCAAGGACGAGACCAGCAATGTGGGTGAATTGCTGTTTGACCTAGAGCCAGAGGACCTCGTGCAGTACGGCCTGATTCCAGAATTCGTCGGTCGTTTGCCGGTTATCGCTACACTGGAAGAACTTGATGTGGACGCCCTGGTCAAGATTCTTACCGAACCGAAGAACTCCCTGACCAAACAGTACAGCAAGCTGTTTGAGATGGAAGGCGTCGAAGTGGATTTCCGCGAAGACGGTCTGCGTGCTGTTGCAGAGAAAGCAATGGAACGCAAGACTGGCGCACGCGGACTGCGCTCGATCCTTGAAGGTGTCTTGCTCGACTCCATGTACAACATCCCGTCACGGGATGATGTGAGCAAGGTAGTGATAGACGAGTCCGTCATTCGCGGTGATTCCGAGCCGCTGCTGGTGTACCAGAACAACGAGCCGGCTGCTCGCACTGCTTCGACCGAAGAATAGAGCAAGGGCTGCCCCGGTTTATACCGGGGCGCTCTGATTCATCCCGGGACGCCTTCGGGCGCTTGTATTCGCGCAAAGTGCCCCCATACCCGGTAACACAGTCGTTTCGCCGCCCAACCCGGAGACCGCTATGGGTTCATCCTCAGTTATCGAGTTACCTCTTCTGCCGCTGCGCGATGTGGTGGTGTATCCGCACATGGTCCTGCCGCTGTTCGTGGGCCGGGAAAAATCGATTGAGGCGCTGGAAGATGCCATGGCCAACGACAAGCAAGTGCTGTTGGTGGCTCAGCGAAACGCGGCCGATGACAACCCCGGCACTGACGATATCTACCAGGTGGGTACCGTGTCCAATATCCTGCAACTGCTCAAGTTGCCCGATGGCACTATCAAGGTGCTGGTTGAGGGGAGTTACCGGGCTGCGCTGGACAGCATCGATGACGACGGCGCATTTGCCGTGGCGGCGGTAAGAGAGATTGTCAGTGACGAGGTTCCCGAGTCAGAGGTTGAAGGTCTGCTGCGCTCAACCAACACGCAGTTCGAGAAGTACGTCAACCTGAGCAAGAAGGTGCCGGCAGAGGTGTTGACGTCGCTTACCGGAATCGACGAACCCGGTCGCCTGGCGGACACCATCGCCGCCCATATGAGCGTGGACCTGGAGGAGAAGCAGCGTATTCTCGAGATCTCCGGCATCCGTGCTCGCCTTGAACACCTGATGGGGCTCATGGAGGCCGAGATTGACCTGTTCCAGGTAGAGAAGCGTATCCGTGGTCGCGTTAAGAAACAGATGGAGAAGAGCCAGCGCGAGTACTACCTCAATGAGCAGATGAAAGCTATCCAGAAAGAACTGGGCGAGATGGACGAAGCCCCGAATGAACTGGATGAGCTGCAGACCCGCATCACCGAGGCACGCATGCCTCCCGAGGCCAGGGAAAAAGCAGAAACCGAATTGGGCAAGCTGAAAATGATGTCGCCCATGTCGGCTGAAGCGTCAGTTGTGCGCAGCTACATCGACTGGATGGTAACCGTTCCGTGGGCGAAGCGCAGCAAGGTAAAGCACGACCTGAAGCGAGCGACCCAGATCCTCGATGAGGACCATTACGGGCTTGAGGAAGTCAAGGATCGTATTCTTGAATACCTCGCCGTGCAGAAACGCGTGCGCAAAGTGAAGGGACCGGTACTGTGTCTGGTGGGCCCTCCCGGTGTGGGTAAAACGTCACTTGGCGAGTCGATTGCCAGGTCAACAAACCGTAAGTTCGTTCGCATGGCGCTCGGCGGTGTGCGTGATGAGGCTGAGATCCGCGGGCACCGCCGGACCTATATCGGCTCCATGCCCGGCAAACTACTTCAGAAAATGGCAAAAGCCGGTGTCAGAAACCCCCTGTTCCTGCTCGACGAGATAGACAAGATGGGTATGGATCATCGAGGAGATCCGGCGTCTGCCATGCTTGAGGTGCTGGACCCGGAGCAGAACCACGCCTTCAACGATCACTACCTGGAAGTGGACTATGACCTGTCGGACGTGATGTTTGTGTGCACGTCCAACACGATGAATATTCCCGGTCCGCTGCTGGATCGTATGGAAGTTATTCGCATTCCCGGGTACACCGAAGATGAAAAGCTGAACATTGCCCAGCGTTACCTGATTCCCAAGCAGGTAAAACTCAATGGCCTGAAGAAAGATGAGTTATCTATAGCCGAGAGTGCTGTTACCGATATTATCCGTTACTACACCCGCGAAGCTGGAGTGCGTGCGCTGGAAAGAGAAATCGCCAAAGTGTGCAGGAAAATGGTAAAGGCCATCACACTGGGTGAAGTGGAAGGCGGAACCGAGGTTACTGCTGACATGCTCAGTGATCTGCTGGGCGTGCGCAAGTTCAATTTTGGTATCGCCGAGGAAGAAAACAAGATAGGCCAGGTGACGGGGCTTGCCTGGACGTCGGTGGGTGGGGAGTTGCTGACGATAGAAGCGGTTGCTGTCACAGGGAAGGGGCGGCACGTAAAAACCGGTTCCCTTGGAGACGTGATGCAGGAATCTATTCAGGCCGCAACTACGGTCGTTCGCAGCCGCTCACAGCTGCTGGGTATTCCCGCTGACTACCACGAAAAGCATGACGTGCACGTGCATGTGCCTGAGGGAGCGACCCCCAAGGACGGTCCCAGCGCCGGTATCGCCATGTGTACCGCATTGGTCTCGGTGCTGACCGGTATAGCTGTGCGTGCTGACGTGGCGATGACGGGCGAGATCACCCTGCGCGGTGAAGTCCTGCCTATCGGCGGTCTCAAGGAAAAGTTGCTCGCTGCCCGCCGTGGTGGCATCAAGACTGTGATCATTCCCAAGGAAAACGAGCGTGATCTGAAGGAGGTGCCTGACAACATCAAGCAGGATCTCACTATCAAGGCAGTAAAGTGGATTGATGAGGTGCTGGCCATTGCATTGGAGTCCATGCCTGAGCCGCTGAGCGACGAAGACTACCTCGCAAGTTCCGTGGCCGCCGGCAGCGGAGACGCTGAAGAGGAAAATAATCGCATAAATACGCATTAACGGGCGGGTATTCGGTTGACCGGGATTCCCGCTCTGGTATAAAGTCGTGCGTCTGTCAGACAGGCGAAAAACCCAGTCATGGCAAGGCCTACGGCACGCTTGCTTAGCCAGACATATAAACGAATTCTTTGCCCACTCCGGGCGATAAGACACTCCAGATGAACAAAATTCCGAGGGGATAAGTGTGAACAAAACTGAATTGATTGATGCAATTGCCGCTGCAGCGGACCTGCCCAAGGCCTCTGCCGGCCGCGCTCTTGATGCTGTTGTGGACAGCATTACCGATGCACTGAAAAAAGGAGACCAGGTTTCCCTGGTTGGTTTTGGTACTTTCTCGGTGAAGCATCGCAGTGCGCGCACTGGTCGCAACCCACAGACTGGCGCCACTATCGAAATCAAGGCCTCTGAAGTACCCAGCTTCAAGGCGGGTAAAGCGCTTAAGGATGCCGTCAATTCCTGAGGCACCTCCGTCAGTTAGTGCGACCCGGACGACGGTCTCGCCAACTGGACCATGAAAGATTGAAAAGGCGCACTTTCCGGTGCGCTTTTTTTTTAGTTGCAGAGAGATAGACCCATGCTCCAAGACATACGTGCCAACGCTCAGGGAACCGTTGCCAAGGTCATTGTTGGCCTGATCGTTATCGCATTTGCGTTCTTTGGTATCGAATCGATTCTACTGGGTGGCGGCGGTAACGCTGTCGCCGAGGTGAACGGCGATGACATCACTCCGCAGGAATTGCAGCAGGCGGTGAATACCCGCAAGCGCCAGTTGCTGGCCATGATGGGTGATGATATCAACGCGGATTTACTGGATGACCAATTGCTGACTCAGCAGGCCATACAGACGCTCATCCAACGCAAGCTCCTGGTCCAGTCAGCGCAGGAAATGGGCTTGAGCATATCTGATACACAGGTGGGCGCCATCGTCGGCAGCATGGAGCAGTTTAAGCTCGATGGTCAGTTCTCTGCAGAGATGTACCGCGCCAGGCTGTCTGAGGCAGGCTTTACACCCGGCTCTTTCAAGCGAACGATAACGGATGACCTGTTGATGGGCCAGGCTCGCAGTGGGCTCGCGGCAACCGAGTTTGCCACGCCTGCAGAGATGACGCTTTCAGCCCGTATTGCGCACGAGCAGCGAGACCTCCGTTACCTCACCATACCTGTAGAGGGGTTCCGTGAAGGCCAGCAGGTGAGCGATGCGGAAGTAGAGCAGTACTATGCGGACAATCCCCAGCAGTTTCTTGCCACTGAGGCTGTCATTCTCGACTATATCGAGCTACGCGCGGAGGACTTCCGCCAACCGGTGGACGAGCAACTGGTTCTGGAAGCGTACGAGACAGAAAAGCTTACCGGACAATATGCGACCGAAAACCGGGTGTCGCACATCCTCTTTGAACAGGGCGCGGATGAATCGGAAGAGGCATTCGCGCAACGCATAGTGCAAGTGCAGGCCAGGCTGGGGGAGGGAGCCGATTTTGCCCAATTGGCCGGCGAGTTTTCGGACGACATCGGCTCCAGCAACTTCGGTGGTGAACTCGGCCTGAGCCGGGGTGATACTTTCCCGGAAGAAATGGAGAAGGCCATTGCCGCAATGGATGTGGGCGAAGTATCGGCACCGGTTGTTACCGAGGCAGGGACTCATCTCATTCTGCTGCAGGAGAGACGCGAAGGTAAGGCCCCTGATCTGGAAGAGCTGCGCCCACGCCTGGAAGAGCAGATAGCACTGGCCGAAGCCCGTGTTGAACTGCTGCGCACCGTTGAGACACTCAAGGACCTGGCGTTCAATGCGGACAACCTGAGCGAGCCTGCCGCTGAGTTGGAGCTGGAGGTGTCTCGCAGTGAGCGCATTGTGCGCGACCAGACCGAAGGCCTGTTTGCGAACAGCGCTCTGCTGGCGGCCGCATTTTCAGACGACGTGCTGACAGCAGGCCATAACAGTGACGTGATCGAGTTGGACAGTGATACCTGGGTGGCTTTGAGGGTGAGAGAGCACTTCCCGGCCGAAGTCATGCCGTTGGAAGCAGTACGGGGCCAGATTCTCACGGCCGTCGCTGATGCCAAGGCACGCGCCGCTGTGGAGGCTGCGGCAAAAGACGCGGTGGCGAGCCTGCGTGGCAATAAGAGCGTCGAGGCTCTTGCTACGGAAGCGGGATACGCCTGGCAGGTCGAGCTGGGTGCGGACCGTCGTAACCCCATAGTGCCACAGGAAGTTCTGGCCGGTGCGTTTCGCCTCGCACCTCCCGGAGAGGGCAACCCCGTCATCGACTACGTGATCGCTGAGAGTGGTGATGCAATGGTTTACGAAGTCGCCAGAGTCACTCCCGGTGACCTGACCGAGCTTGCGGAAATCGAGCGTCAGTTGCTGCAGCAGCAAGTCAGCGGTGAATACGGCCAACTGATAGATAACGAATACCGACTGGGCCTGCGCGATGGGGCCGACATCAACGTACTGTAATACGACTTTTTGAGGTAAGCATGGCCAAGCAGGTTCTCACTCTTAATCAAATCTCCCTGAAAGGACTGGAACGACTTCCGCGGGACTGTTACGAAATTGCCAGTGAGTTTGCTCATCCGGATGCGATTCTGCTGCGCAGCCATAAATTGCAGGCGCAGGATATACCCGACTCCGTGCTGGCAATTGGCCGCGCCGGAGCGGGCACCAACAATATTCCTGTGGACGAGTGCAGCAAGCGCGGCATACCGGTGTTTAACTCGCCGGGCGCCAACGCCAATGCCGTGAAAGAGCTCGTTGCTGCCGGCCTGTTACTGGGTTCTCGTGGCGTAATCGAGGGCATAAAGTACGTCGATACCCTGGCAGGAATGACTGACAAAGCCGAAATGAACAAGGTGCTGGAAGCGCACAAGAAGAACTTCAAAGGCAGCGAACTGGTTGGCAAGACCCTCGGTGTGGTCGGCCTCGGCGCCATCGGTTCCATGGTCGCCGAGATGGCACTCACCATGGGCATGGAGGTTGTTGGCTACGACCCTGCTTTATCGGTGGAGGCGGCGTGGCGTCTGTCCAGCCAGGTACGCAAAGCGGACACCTTGTCAGCCTTGTTCGCCCGGTGCGACTACATCAGCCTGCACTTGCCGGTGCTGGACTCGACCCGCGAACTGGTCAACGCTGAACTGCTGTCGGCGGTGCGCAAGGGAACTGTTCTCCTCAATTTCGCACGCCAGGAGATTGTGCATGAGGAGTCGTTGGTAGATGCCCTCAATGGTGACAAGCTGCGCAAATACATTGCCGACTTCCCCTCACCGGCGCTTATCGGCAGGGACGACGTGATCCTGATGCCCCATATTGGCGCGAGTACAGACGAAGCGGAAGACAACTGCGCCATAATGGCCGCGGATCAAATTCGCGATTTTCTTGAACATGGCAATATCACGAATTCTGTCAATTTCCCCAATCTCTCGCTGGAGCGCGTTACCGGATGCAGGCTATCTGTGACCAATGAAAACGTACCCAAGATTCTGGGTAGCGTATTGTCTATTCTCGCAGACGAGAACATCAACGTAATCGATATGCTCAACAAGAGTCGCGAGGGCATTGCTTACAACCTTATCGATATTGAGTGCCACGTAACCGACGCCGTTCTGGACAAGATGCGCAGCCTCGAGGGTGTCATCAACGTCCGCCTTATCGGTGATTGCGCGTGAAGGTGCGCCGCTGATGGCAGACGAACTGGATGCGATCAGCAGCCAGTTGGAAGGCGAGGGTGGCCGCGATTTTGATACACCTCCGTTACACCTCTGGCATCCCCCGCTATCCGGTGATATCCCGATTACCATTACCGCTGACGGAACCTGGTACCACCAGGGTGACCCGATCAAGCGGGAATCATTGCGCAATCTATTCGCCAGTATATTGCGGCGCGAAGAGGATGGTGACTTCTACCTGGTCACGCCGGTAGAAAAGTGGCGCCTTACCGTTGAACTGCATCCATTGTTGGTTACCGACGTTGAGAGAGAGGGCAGTGCACTTCGGCTGACTCTCAATACGGGCAAGTCGGTGCTTGTTGGTGAAGAATATCCCCTGTTTCTCGAACCACGTATGGACAACGTGGCGGCAGTGTCACTCTGGCACGGCCTTACTGCGCTGTTTTCTCGCAGTGCCTGGTATCGACTTGTCGAGTTGGCCGACGATAGCGGTGTCATATCCAGCGGTGACTGGCACTTGTCACTGCAGTAGCAAGGCAGTGGCCGCTCAGCTGGAAAGTGTCTATCCACCAAGCAAGCCCGCTAATGTGCGATGAACCAAAAAAAAAGCGGGATATCTCCCGCTTTCACCAGCACGCCAGGTGGGCTCACATATTCGGATAGTTCGGGCCACCAAAGCCCTCCGGTGTGACCCAATTGATGTTTTGTGACGGATCCTTGATGTCGCACGTCTTGCAGTGCACACAGTTCTGCGCGTTGATCTGAAAACGCTTGCCCTGTTCGTCCTCAACGATTTCATAAACTCCGGCAGGGCAGTAGCGCTGGGCTGGCTCATCCCACTTGGGCAGATTTACATTGAGCGGGATGTTGGGGTCCTTCAGCGTCAGGTGGCAGGGTTGATCTTCTTCGTGGTTGGTATTTGACAGGAAAACGGACGTTAGACGATCGAAGCTGATTTTGTTGTCCGGCTTCGGGTAGTCAATCTGCTTGCTGTCAGCGGCAGGTTTCAGCGTGCTGTGGTCCGCCTTTTCGTCTTTCAGGGTGAACGGCATCCTGCCGCCAAAAATGGTCTGGTCTATCCACACCAGGGCAGAGCCCAGCAGGAAGCCGAACTTGTGCATGAAGCCGGAGAAATTACGCGTGGTGTACAGCTCTTCGAAAGCCCATGAGGCCTCGAATTTCTGCGCGTAGGAGGCCAGGTCTGCAGCGCGTGAATCACCCTGTAACAGGGCGTCGACAACAGCCTCGGCCGCTACCATGCCACTTTTCATGGCGGTGTGATTCCCCTTGATCTTTACAGAATTAAGGGTGCCTGCGTCGCAGCCAATCAACAGCCCGCCGGGGAAGTGCATCTTCGGCAAGGAATTGTAGCCGCCTTTGGTGATCGCTCGCGCGCCATAGGAGATACGTGTGCCGCCCTCGAGATGTTTGCTGACGGTGGGGTGGTGCTTCCAGCGCTGGAACTCCTCAAATGGACTGAGATGCGGATTGGAGTAGCTCAGGTCAGTGATGAGGCCCAGGTAGACCTGGTTATTCTCCGCATGGTAGAGAAACCCGCCTCCCGATGCCCCGTTTTCCGAGAGAGGCCAGCCCAGCCCATGCTCGACCAGGCCTTCTTCATGCCTGGACGGGTCGATTTCCCAGATCTCCTTGATACCAATGCCGTAGTGCTGCGGTGTCTTGCCAGCGTCGAGAGAGAATTTTTCGATCAGTTGTTTGCCGAGATGACCGCGGCAGCCTTCTGCGAAGAGGGTGTATTTGGCGTGCAGTTCCATGCCCGGCATGTAACTGTCTTTGTGTTCACCTTGGGCACTGATCCCCATATCACCGGTAGCGATACCCTTGACGCTGCCATCGTCGTTGAACAGTACCTCGGAGGCCGCAAAACCCGGGTAGACCTCAACGCCCAGTCCTTCTGCCTGCTCGGCCAGCCAACGGCACACGTTGCCCATGGAGACAATGTAGTTGCCATCATTATGGGTGGGTTTGGGTATGAGGAAGCCGGGGAGGGTGACCGCACCGGTCGCGCTGGTGTAGAAATAAAACTTGTCGCCGGTGACTTTGGTAGCCAGTGGCGCTCCCATTTCCTGCCAGTCGGGGAACAGTTCGTTCAGGGCACGCGGTTCCAGCACCGCTCCGGAGAGGATATGAGCGCCTACCTCGGAACCTTTTTCCACCACGCAAACGGTAAGTTCCTGCTCTTTCTCCCTGGCAAGTTGCATGATGCGACAGGCGGCTGAGAGGCCCGCGGGGCCCGCACCGACAATCACAACATCAAATTCCATAGCTTCGCGTTCCACAGTGGCATCCTCTTCTATACAGGGCGCTGGGCCGGAGAATCCCGGACAGCGCTTGTGTTGACGTATGGCAAGCCTTTATACCAGCGGGCTCGCATACCCGGAAAGGCGGCAAGTATATAATTTTACTAAATAAAACTCTATCACCGGTATGAATGACGGCAATACTTGATCTGGCTCATACGGTCAGTTTTCCTGTACGCGATTGCTATTGACCCTGAGCAGCAGAATAGGCAACATACCTCGCCGAGTTCACACGTGTCGGTAAATCTGTTCTCGAGCCGGCACCGTACATTCACCTGTTACTGATCAAATGGAGAATCCATGAAGGTTCTTGTCGCCGTTAAGCGCGTCGTTGACTACAACGTCAAAGTACGTGCCAAAGCCGATGGTAGTGATGTTGACCTTAATAACGTCAAAATGGCCATCAATCCCTTCTGTGAGATCGCTGTCGAGGAGGCTGTGCGCCTCAAGGAAGCGGGCACAGCCACTGAGGTGATTGCCGTATCTGTCGGCGACAAAGCCTGCCAGGAGCAAATCCGTACCGCGTTGGCGCTGGGCGCAGATCGCGGTATACAGGTCGAGACAGACGGTGCAGTAGAGCCGCTGGTCGTGGCCAAGTTGCTCAAAGGTGTGGTCGAGAAAGAACAGCCTCAGCTGGTTATTCTCGGCAAGCAGTCAATTGATGGCGACAACAACCAGACTGGCCAGATGCTGGGAGCGTTGGCTGGTATGCCGCAAGGCACGTTTGCCTCCGAAGTGGTTATTGATGGCGATACAGTGAACGTCACGCGAGAAGTGGACGGTGGTCTGCAGACGGTTGCACTCAAGCTGCCGGCAATTGTGACCACGGACCTGCGTCTCAACGAGCCGCGCTATGCGTCGCTGCCCAACATCATGAAGGCGAAAAAGAAGCCGCTGGATGTCTTCACGCCGGCCGACCTTGGCGTGGAGGTGACTACCCACCTGACGCAGGTAAGCGTGGAACCGCCCGCAGAACGCCAGGCTGGTATCAAGGTTGAGGATGTGGATCAGCTGCTGGATAAACTGAAGAATGAGGCGAAGGTAATCTGATGAGTACTCTGGTAATAGCAGAACACGATAACGCCACCCTCAAGGGTGCCACTCTCAATGCTGTAACGGCTGCCCAGGCGCTTGGAGCGGACATCGATATCCTCGTTGCTGGCGCGGGTTGTGACGCTGCGGCTCAGGCCGCAGCCGCCGTCGCCGGTGTCAATAAGGTGCTGGTCGCGGACAATGCGCCCTATGAGCACCAGCTCGCGGAAAACGTCAGCTTGCTCATCGCTGAAGTGGGTGCCGGCTATGATTACATTGTCGCCGCAGCGACCGCTAATGCAAAAAACACCATGCCGCGCGTGGCTGCGCTGCTGGATGTCGCTCAAATTTCCGAGATAACCTCTGTTGAATCGCCGGACACATTCAAGCGTCCTATCTACGCAGGCAACGTTATAGCGACCGTTAAAAGCACCGACGCCAAGAAAGTGATCACGGTTCGTGGCACTGCCTTCGATGCGGCTGCCGCAGAGGGTGGTTCGGCCAGTATTGAAGCCGTTGATTCCGCGCATGATGCGGGAATATCTTCTTTTGTCGGCGAAGAAGTTGCCGTATCGGATCGTCCCGAATTGACCGCAGCCTCTGTGGTTATCTCCGGCGGCCGTGGCATGCAAAATGGTGAGAACTTTAAATTGTTGGAGGGCATTGCCGACAAACTCAACGCGGCAATTGGCGCTTCTCGCGCAGCGGTAGATGCTGGTTTCGTACCCAATGATATGCAGGTTGGCCAGACGGGTAAGATCGTAGCCCCTGACCTGTACATCGCTGTGGGAATATCCGGTGCCATTCAGCACCTGGCGGGCATGAAGGACTCGAAGGTGATCGTTGCCATCAACAAGGACGAAGATGCGCCTATTTTCCAGGTCTCGGACTACGGTCTGGTGGCCGACCTGTTTGATGCCTTACCCGAGTTTGAAAGCAAGCTCTAGCCAAGGGCTTCTTTGAACAGACAATGAACCGGCACCTCAAGTGCCGGTTTTTTTATGCTCGTCGCAGATTAGCGGGGTTGCTTGGTGGATAGACACTTTCAAGCTGAGCGGCCACTGCAATCGTGGTATACCCCCGAGCGGTCGAACCCCATTTGTGGTCTCCGCTTGGTTTGGATGCCTCATTCCCCGCTCATGTGCGATGAACCTTTGTTTATGCATTCAGGAATCATACGAAAGGTGCTCGCCGGACAGATCGGTCAGTCTCTGCGCAACCGATCCGATACCGCGATCGGGTTGGGGTAGTTCATGACTACAATATAGGAAGACGCCAGCAAGGTGATGATCGTGGTGGCCTGTATCAACAGCGATGCCTCTGATGAAATCAGCGCGGCTCCCGCTGCCACGTAAGCGATCAACAGGGAAAACTCTGATGCCTGACCAAGGCGAAAGCCCAGGTCCCAGGCCAGTATCCGCTTTTCGCTTACGCCCTTTAGCAGGAAGCGATAGGTAACCGGCTTGACCACCAGTACCAGCACTGCAAGAACCAGAGCTGGCATCCACACGAGTTCCAGCATTGCCAGGTCGAAGCGCGCCCCTACTGCGAAGAAAAACAGGATCAAAAAGAAGTCCCGCAGTGGTTTGAGGTTGACCGCGATATACTGCGAAATAGGGCTTGTTGCGATGGTAATCCCGGCGATAAATGCACCTATCTCCTCGGACAGTCCCAACGCTTTTGCCGCTTCTGCCATGCCCAGGCACCAGCCCAGCGCCAGCAGGAAAATGTACTCGTGAAAGCGGTCGAAGCGCGCGATAAGTGGCAACAGCACGAAGCGGACTGTTACCAGCGCAGCGCCGCCCAGCAGCGGAAGCCCCAACAGCGATACTGCCAGATCGCGGCCCATATTTCCGCTGTCTGCTGCCGCACTGAACAGTACCATCAGCACCACTATTGCCAGCAAATCCTGCAGCAGTAACAGGCCAATCATCAACTCGCCAATGTGCTTGTGATGCAACACAGTGGTGGGCAGAAGTTTGATACCGATGATGGTGGAAGAGAACATCATGGCGGCGCCAACAACCAGAGCATCTATCATGCTGAAGCCGAACAGGCGGGTGACGGCAAAGCCCATGGCGAGAAATACAATGGAGCTGGCCAAAGCGACAACCGTTGATTTTCGCAGCGTTGTCCACAGCGCCTGTGGCTGCATGTCGAGACCCAGCAGGAAGAGAAGAAATATAATGCCGATGTGACCAATCTCCGCCAGCAACTGGGTGTCTGTAACCAGTGACGCGCCGTGAGGGCCTATACAGGCGCCCAGGGCAATATAAGCGATAATCAGCGGCTGCCTGGTCGCCAGTGCCAGCGATGCGAATATCGCGGCCCCGGTGAAGATAAGGAAAAATGAAAAGGTAATAGAAACGTCCATAACCGCAGTGTAGAGAAGCGGCCGGCGGATAGAAACCTCTGCCTCGAGATAAGGCCGGCCTTGATAGCGGCGCTACGGTTAATCCGCGGCGCCGTGCCCAGTGCGCGACAGATCAGGCGTCGCGGCGGCGGAACAGGGGTTGGGGCTGATTAATCGACGCCTGGTAGTATTCACTGAAGTCTGCGAGGCTGGGCAGCGCGGCCTCCAGTTCGGTTTCGTCTTCAAACTGAAAAGCGTCGAAGCCACAACGAGACAAGTAAGTAAGCTGGTCCCGGATGAAGTGTCCTACGGCACGGAGTTCGCCCTTGTAACCGCGCTCGCGCAGCTCTCGGGCGTAGGAGAAGCCACGACCGTCCATAAAGGTAGGGAAGTTCACCAACACCAGAGGTATTTCATCGATATGCTCCAGCAAGGGAGCCAGGCTCTCGCCGGGTTCCAGCACCACGGCCCGATTGCCGCGGTCCTCTCTCTCGAGCCACTGTTCCAGGTCCAGCACCTCGGGTCCATGGTCTTCAACTATGGCACCGTTCTTGATCAGCCTAGGCATACACGCGCTCCTTGAATGGGTCTATGCCAACGCGGCGATAGGTGTCAATAAACGCCTCATCTTCCTGGCGTAAGTCGACAAAAGTGGACAGCAGCTTCTCCAGCACGTCGGGCATGTCATCCTGTTTAAAAGACGGCCCGAGGATTTTGCCAATGCTCGCGTCTTTGCCCTGGCTGCCGCCGAGGCTGACCTGATAGAACTCCTGGCCCTTCTTATCCACACCGAGTACGCCGATATGTCCAATATGATGATGGCCACAAGCGTTCATACAGCCGCTGATATTGAGTTCCAACGGCCCCAGGTCATAGACATAGTCCATATCGTTGAAGCGGGCCTGAATGGCCTCGGCCACAGGAATGGATTTGGCGTTGGCCAGCGAGCAAAAATCGCCACCAGGGCAGCAGATCATGTCGGTGAGATAACCGATGTTGGCTGTGGCCAGGCCGGCTTTCTGCAGCACTTGCCAAAGCTCGTACAGCGTTTCCTGCTCCACGTCTGCAAGCACCAGGTTCTGTTGGTGAGTGCTGCGCACTTCTCCAAATGAGTAGCGGTCCGCCAGGTCAGCCAGCAGTTCCAGCTGCGCGTCGCTGATATCGCCCGGTGCGAAGCCGGTCGCTTTCAGGGATATGTTGACGATCCTGTAGCCTGCCACCCTGTGTTCAACCGTATTGCGGGTGACCCAGTTGGCAAAAATCGGATCGGCCGACGTTTTCTCGGCCAGCGCAGCCGCTGCAGCCCTGGCGTCCAGCTCGCGGTAGTCAGGCGATGTAAAAAACGACCTGGCGCGTTCAATTTCAGCGTCAGTCAGGGTGCTGGCCCCATCTTTTATTGGTGCCCACTCGCGCTCCACCGCTGCGCGAAATGCCTCTACGCCCATTGCCTTGACCAGAATTTTGATGCGAGCTTTGTACTTGTTGTCCCGGCGCCCGTGCTGATTGTAAACGCGCAGAATCGCCTCCAGGTAGGTCAGCAGGTGCTGCGTCTCCAGGAAGGGGCAGATCTCTGCGCCGATCACCGGCGTGCGTCCCAGGCCGCCCCCAACCATCACTTTAAAACCTGTGCTACCGGCTTCATTGCGCACCAGCTCCAGACCTATATCGTGCGCGTAGATTGCCGCGCGGTCTTCCTCACTGCCGCATACGGCAATCTTGAATTTTCTGGGCAGGAAAGCGAACTCCGGGTGCAGCGTTGACCACTGCCGAATGATCTCACACCACGGGCGGGGGTCTTCCAACTCGTCAACGGCAACACCGGCGAACTGGTCCGTAGTGGTGTTACGTATGCAGTTGCCGGAAGTCTGTATCGCATGCATTTCTACGCTGGCAAGTTCAGCCAGCAGGTCCGGCACCTCAGCAAGCTGCGGCCAGTTAAACTGGATATTCTGGCGTGTGCTGATGTGCACATAGCCCTTGTCGTAGTCACGCGAGAGCTGCGCTACTTTGCGCAACTGCCGGCTGTTGAGCAGCCCGTAGGGAACCGCCACACGCAGCATGGGTGCCAGCCGCTGCACATAAAGTCCATTTTGCAGGCGCAGGGGCAGGAATTCCTGCTCGGTTATTTGTCCGTCCAGATAGCGTCTGGTCTGATCGCGGAACTGGGCCACGCGCTCATCGACGATTTTCTGGTCGTACTCATCATAGACGTACATCAAAGGATCCTGTTACCGGTTAGTGTCGGGCCGCCGACATTGAAAGGCGCTACAGTAGCAGAAAACGCCCGCAGCAATTAGTCATATTTTTCATAAGTTTAGAACAAGATGGTCACGCGCCGGGTGCTTGGGAAATAGCGATGAAATGCTATACTAGCACGCTTACCAGGATCCCTTAACCGGAGTACAAAACATGAATGAAGACACCCATCAAAAAGATGCCGAGGACGGCTCCGCCGATGCGATCGCCGCGACTGCGGTCATATCGTTGGTTGTACTGACGCTGTATATATGGCTTTCGGGTATGCCGTCCTGAGGGCAAGCTCCCTGCGGGGCGGCTGGCGAAATCAGCCCGCCCCTTTTAATACCAGCTGCACAATCAACACCATCACGCCAATGAATAGCAGCGTGAAAATCAGACCGGCGGCAATAAATACGCCCGCGCGTCCCTCCTTGAAATCCCGCTCCCTGTTTTTACTGCTCTGCACACCCAGTCCGGCCGCAAATACGCTGGAGATCACCTGAAGCGGATTCAGTGATTTCTTCTTTTGGGTGTTCTCCACGTCACTCATGGCAGTCTGTTCTCCATTCACTCGTTCAGGTTCGGGCGCAGCCAGCGTTCCATGGATTCTACAGAATCCCCTTTGCGCTCCGCCAGGTCAGCAAGTTGGTCGCGGCCAATTTTACCCACAGCAAAATATTTTGCATCCGGATGGGCATAATAAAAGCCGCTGACCGATGATGCCGGGCTCATGGCGTAGTTCTCGGAGAGCTCCACCCCTGTTGTAGTCGTTGCATCCAGAAGCCTGAACAAGGTGGCTTTTTCCGTATGATCCGGACAGGCGGGGTAGCCCGGGGCGGGGCGAATGCCGCGGTAGCGCTCGCGGATCAGGCTATCGTTATCCAGGGACTCGTCGGCAGCATAGCCCCACAGCTCCTTGCGCACCAGTCGGTGCATGTGTTCAGCGAATGACTCGGCTAGCCGGTCTGCCAGTGCTTTGAGCATTATGCTGCTGTAATCGTCGTGTTGTTGCTCGAACTCCGCAGCGAGTTGATCCACGCCGTGACCGGTGGTGACGCAGAACCCGCCAATGTAATCGCCGTCCGGCGCGATAAAATCGGCCAGGCTCATGTTCTTTTTGTCGCCCGCTTTTTCAGTTTGCTGGCGGACGTGGTGCAGTGTCGCCAGGACGGTAGAGCGTGATTCATCGCTGAAGACGACGATGTCGTCCGCGCCGCTGCGTGCAGCCGGCCAAAAACCGACCACCGCTCGCGCGGTGAGCAGCTTTTCGTTGACGATGCGTTCGAGCATAGCGCGCGCATCACGGTAAAGTTCAGAGGCCTGTTCGCCAACCTTTTCATCTTCCAGTATTGCGGGAAACTTGCCCGCCAGTTCCCAGGTGATGAAGAAGGGCGTCCAGTCTATGGTGTCGACCAGCTGATCCAGCGGGAAATCGTCAAAGCTACGCGTGCCAATAAAACTGGGAGCGGGGGGCTGGTAATTGTCCCAGTCCAGCTGCGGCGCATTGGCAACGGCCTTGGCGTACGATAATGTTTTGGCCCGCGGTTCGCGGTTGGCAATGCGTTCCCTGACCTGCTGATACTGCTCCCGTCGCTGTGCAACAAACGGCTCCTTGCCATCACCCATCAGTTGCGTCGCGACTGAGACGCTGCGCGATGCATCTGGCACATAGGTCACGATGTCATGACTGTACTGCGGTTCTATTTTGACCGCAGTGTGGGCATTGGAAGTGGTGGCTCCGCCGATCATCAACGGCACCTGAAACCCCTGTCTCTCCATCTCCGAAGCGACGTGAACCATCTCATCCAGCGACGGCGTGATCAACCCTGACAGGCCTATTATGTCCACGGCCTCCTCGCGCGCGACGCGCAGGATTTCCTCACAGGACACCATGACGCCCAGGTCGATCACCTCAAAGTTGTTACACTGCAGCACGACGCCAACGATATTTTTACCGATATCGTGTACGTCGCCTTTTACCGTGGCCATCAGGATCTTGCCGTTGGTGTTGTTGCCTCCGGCTTTTTCTTCCTCGATGTACGGTTGCAGGTGCGCGACCGCCTGTTTCATGACGCGGGCACTCTTCACCACCTGGGGGAGGAACATCTTGCCCTCGCCAAACAGGTCGCCTACCACGTTCATGCCGTCCATCAGCGGCCCTTCAATCACCTGGATAGGGCGCTCAAACTGCTGCCTGGCTTCTTCCGCATCCTCGGTGATGTAGTTGTTAATACCTTTCACCAAAGCGTATTCCAGGCGTTTCGCGACGTCCTGCTCACGCCAGCTCAGGTCTTCTTTGCGCGCTTCACCTGTGCCGCTGTCACGATAACGTTCGGCGATGGCCAGCAAGCGCTCGGTGCCGTCCTCATGACGATTGAGGATGACGTCCTCCACCGCTTCACGCAGGTCGGCGGGCAGTTCATCGTATACCGCCAGCTGACCTGCATTGACTATCCCCATGTCCAGTCCAGCGCGGATGGCGTGATAGAGGAAGACGGAGTGGATTGCCTCACGTACCGGGTTATTACCGCGGAAGGAAAAAGACACGTTGGAGACGCCACCAGAGACCAGCGCACCGGGCAGCGCCTCCTTGATATAACGCGTGCCCTCGATGAAATCGACCGCATAGTTGTTGTGCTCTTCAATGCCGGTCGCAACGGCGAAGATGTTGGGGTCAAAAATAATGTCGTGGGGGTTGAAACCCACGGTATCCACCAGCAAATCGTAGGAGCGTTTGCAGATAGCCTTGCGACGTTCGAGGTTATCGGCCTGGCCGTCTTCGTCAAACGCCATCACCACCACAGCGGCGCCATAGCGCAGGCACAGGCGGGCCTGTTCTATAAATTCCTCCTCGCCTGCCTTGAGACTGATGGAGTTCACCACGGGCTTGCCCGGTATGCATTTTAGTCCCGCTTCAATCACTGCCCATTTGGAGGAGTCCACCATGATGGGCACCCGGGCGATATCGGGCTCGGACGCGACAAGGTTGAGAAACGTAACCATGGCGCGCTCTGCGTCCAGCATGCCTTCGTCCATGTTGACGTCGATGATCTGGGCGCCGTCCTCGACCTGGTTGCGGGCTACTTCCAGTGCGGTTTCGTAGTCGTCCTCCAGTACGAGTCGTTTAAAGCGTGCCGACCCCGTTACGTTACAGCGTTCGCCCACATTGACGAACAGGCTGTCCTCGCGAATATTGAACGCCTCAAGCCCTCCCAGCCGGCAGGCAGGCGGCAACGAGGGCAGGGCGCGAGGAGGGACGTCCGCTACAGCCTGGCCTATCGCCCTGATGTGATCAGGGGTGGTGCCGCAGCACCCGCCAGCCAGATTGAGCATTCCGCGGCTGGCAAATTCGCGAAAGTCGTCGTGCATGATCTCGGGTGTTTCGTCGAATTCGCCAAAAGCATTGGGCAGTCCGGCGTTGAGGTAAGCGCCAAAATAGCAATCCGCCACGCTCGCCAGTTCTTCCAGGAAGGGGCGAATTTCCTTGTAACGACGGCCGCAATTGCTGCCCACAATAAGCGGTTTTGCATGGGCTATAGCGTTGTAGAATGCTTCGGGATTCTGCCCTGACAATACGCGCCCGCTAACATCCGGGAAGGTCACGGAAATCATCAGTGGCAGTTCTTTGCCACACTGGTCAAAAGCCTGCTTCACGGCGAAGATAGCCGCCTTCGCATTGAGTGTGTCAAAGATCGTTTCGATTAGCAGGACATCCACGCCACCTTCTATCAGTGCCAGGGTGGCTTCCACGTAGGCTTCACGCAGGGCATCGAAAGTCACGCCACGGGCGCCCGGGTCGTTGACATCGGGGGAAATGGAGGCGGTTTTCGGCGTTGGCCCCAGTGAACCGGCGACAAAGCGCGGCTTCGACGGGTCAGCCTCCATCGCCTTGTCGGCAGCCAACCGGGCGACCTTCGCTGCTGCCAGGTTTAACTCGTAGGCTATATGGCCAAGCTGGTAGTCGTCCTGGCCGATAGAGGTGGAGTTGAAACTGTTGGTTTCGATCATGTCCGCGCCGGCGTCCAGATAGTCCCGGTGGATGGACTCGACGATGTCGGGCCGCGTAATACACAGGAGATCGTTGTTGCCCTTCAGGTCCACAGGATGGTCCCTGAAGCGATCGCCGCGGTAGTCGGCATCAACCAGACCCTGTTTCTGGATCATGGTGCCCATGGCGCCGTCCATCACCAGAATGCGCTCTTGCAGGGCCTTGATCAGGGTTTCGGTCCGGGATGTGGGCACAATGTCCTCCGCTGTCGTCGTAAAAGTGGGGCATGCTAGCAGAGAGGCGCATCTATATCAAAATATTTTGATATAGATTGCTTACCCTTTTTCACTTGAAAACTCGCCCCCGGGTCCCAAGTTTTATAGAATACTTGACTAATTTACTCAGATAGCAGGTTCGACAGCATGGTCACCATTACTGAATCCGCCCAGGACTATCTCGCGGAGCTCCTCTCCAAGCAGGAGGATGCCCTGGGTGTCAGGGTTTTCATCAACCAGCCGGGGACACCCCGTGCAGAGACGTGCATAGCCTATTGCCGCGATGGCGACGTGGATGCAGCCGATGAGGAGCACAAGTTCGACAAGTTTACGGCCTGGTTCGAGGCCCGTTCACTGCCCTTTCTTGAGGACGCTCTGGTCGACTACTCCAAGGACAGAATGGGCGGGCAACTGACGATCAAGGCCCCCAACGCGAAGATGCCGCGTGTTGATGAAAACAGCCCCCTGGAAGACCGCATCAATTACGTGCTGTACAACGAAGTAAACCCTGCGCTGGCTGCACACGGCGGTGAAGTGAGTCTGGTGGAAATAACCGATGACAACTTCGCCATCCTGCGCTTTGGCGGAGGCTGCCAGGGCTGCTCGGCTGTAGATCAAACGCTCAAGGGCGGTGTTGAGAAAACCCTGATGGAACAATTGCCCCAGTTGGCAGGGGTGCGCGATACAACCGACCACACGGACCGCTCGCAGGCTTACTACTAGAACGGTCGCTGAGCACTCCAGGGGCGCTTGCAGCGACCCATTCAGGCCTTGCGTTGCTGCAGGGCCTCCTTCACTTGCTCGCGCAACGTGCGCAGGCACGCCTCAGTGGATTCCCAGTCAATGCACCCATCCGTAACGGAAACACCATAGGCCAGATCGTTCAGGTCACTCGGTATAGACTGGTTGCCGGCGTGAATGTTGGACTCGATCATCAGGCCGACAATAGACTGGTTACCCTCGATAATCTGGTTGCCCACGTTTTCAACTACCAGAGGCTGCAACTCAGGTTGCTTGTTTGAATTGGCGTGCGAACAATCCACCATGATGTTTTTGGCCAGTCCGGCTTTCTCCAGAGCTTGTTCGCAAAGACGGATATGTACCGAGTCGTAGTTAGGGCCGGCACTGCCGCCGCGCAGAACGATATGTCCGTGAGCGTTGCCCTTGGTGGTAAATACAGAGACCTGCCCTTTGCGATTTATGCCCAGGAACCGATGAGGTTTGGACACCGAGTTGAGTGCGTTGGTGGCGACGGTCAGCCCGCCGTCCGTGCCATTCTTGAAACCGACCGCCGATGACAGGCCGCTGGCCATTTCACGGTGAGTCTGGGACTCGGTGGTTCGGGCGCCGATAGCAGACCAGCTGATCAGGTCTTGCAGGTACTGCGGCGATATAGGGTCCAGGGCCTCCGTCGAGGTGGGTAGCCCCATCTCCAGGATATCAAGCAGCAGCTTACGGCCGATGTGCAGTCCTTCTTCTATCTCGAAGGAGTCATCAAGGTGAGGGTCGTTGATCAAACCCTTCCAGCCCACAGTGGTGCGCGGCTTTTCAAAATACACCCGCATCACAATATACAGCGTGTCATCCACTTCGTCGGCGAGGGACCTGAGGCGGCGAGCGTAGTCCAGAGCCGCCGCGGTATCGTGTATGGAACAGGGACCCACGACAACGAACAGGCGAGGGTCCTTGCGATCGAGAATGTCCCAGATCGCCTGCCTGCTGTCGGCAACGGTCTGCCTGACTTTGTCGGACATAGGCAGCGCCTGCCACAGGTCCTCGGGCGTGACCAGCACACCCTGTGAGGCGACATTGATATTATGGACTTCGTTGTTGCTCATGCTCGTTACCTGATAAAGTCTTTGCGGGCTACAGGCCCGTTGTGCCCCTTCGGGGCGCGACATTCTATAGCAGCAACATTCTTTTTGGTAGGCGCCCTCCGGCGGGGCAGGAGACAGTCAGTGCCCGCAGCGGCTTCCACGCGATACTTTGATCTGGGTGCAATACAGCCTCTGCTGGAGGCCGGTGGCACGGTGCTCACCCCCAACCTGCGCCTCGCCCGTCGCATCAAAACCGAATGGGATCGCCAGCAAATCGAGAAGGGCTTGCAGACCTGGAGTCCGGTCGCTGTCTATTCTCTGGATAACTGGCTGGCGCAACGTTGGCAGATGATGGTGACACAGGGGCTATTGCCGTCGCGGCCTGTGCTGACTGCCTTGCAACAGGGCGAGCTCTGGCGACAGGTGATCGAGGCCGATAGCAGTGCGCATGATGATTACAACCTGCTGCGACTGGACGGCGCGGCCGAGTTGGCGATGCAGGCGCGGGACATGCTGTTACGCGCCGGTGTGGCGCTGACGTCCGCATCTGTTGTATCTGAGTTTGGACTGGACGCTGACTGCGCCACGTTTCTGCGCTGGTTGCGCGCCTTCGAAGAGCGGCTTGCTGAACAGGATCAGCTGACGCCTGCAGACTGTGTGGTGCAGCTGACGCAGGTGCCGTCGCCCGCCCGGAGCGGCGCAATCGCGCTGGTCGACTTCGATGACATCGCGCCATTGCACTGGAAGGCTATTGAGCTCCATGGCGAATCTGTGTGCGACATCGCCAGCGGCGGACAGGAGGCCGAGCTACGTGCACTAAGCTTCCCTGACCGGCGTGCTGAGCTGAGCGCTGTAGCGGCCTGGGCAGCGGCTCACTACGCCCGTGACCCGGCTTGTCGCCTGGGCATACTGCTGGCCGACATGAACAGCGATCGCGCCGAGCTGGAGTACCAGCTGCGTCGTGCGTTCGGGTGCCTGGGCGAGAACTACACTGCGCTACCGGTAGATTTTTCTACCGGCATCACCCTTGACAGGGCGCCGGTTGTTCGGGATGCGCTGCGCATGCTCGCTGTTGCGGAACGCTCCATGGGCATGGTTGATGTACTGGGGCTGATACAGACGCGGTTTGCGACAGCGATCGAGGGCGGCAACGCCCGCACCGTAAAACTGCTGCAGCAACTCTACGCTGACGGTAGCGAGCAGGTGGCAGTCGCACGTTTGCGGCAGCTGGCGGGTTCTGTTCGAGTCGCAGATGAACAGGGCTTGCCCCTGGGGGATGTTCTGCAGGCAGTCAGCAGCCAGCGCTTGCAAGGTAAACGATGTCTCCCGTCAGACTGGGTTGAACCAGTCTGTCAGCTGTTGCAAATCTTCGGCTGGCCGGGGCATGGTCCGCTGGACTCGCTGGAGTATCAGCAGGTGGAGAGCTGGTATGCGGTGCTTGAGTCCTTCGCAGGCTTCGACGCAATCAGCGGCAGGATCGACTACAGCAGCGCACTGGCATTATTGCGCAAGTGCTGCCAGAGCAGTGTATCCCAGCCGCAGACTGCTGCCAGCGGCATCCAGGTATTGGGCACCCTGGAGGGCGCAGGCCTGCAGTTTGAGCAAGTCTGGCTGTGCGGTCTGCAAGCCAGTCGCTGGCCCGCGCCCGCACGCCCGAATCCGTTTATCCCTATGGCCCTGCAGCAGCGTTTTGCGATGCCACACTGCAATGCTGAACGGGAATGGCAGTACGCATCGACCCTGATGAACCAGTATCGCGCGGGCTGCGCAACACTCAATGCGAGTTATGCCAGACAAGTGGATGGCGTCCCCGAATTGCCCAGCCCGCTGTTGGCGGCAATACAGGTTGATTACCAGGACAGCTCACCGGGGATCAACCCGGATTGGTTGCACATGCAGGAAAGCGCCCGGCTGGAATGGGTGGGTGATACGCAGGCGCCGCCGGTTGCCGTTTCGGCCCGCGAGGAACTGCGCGGCGGCAGCGGCATTTTACAGGCGCAGGCGAATTGTCCATTTCGCGCGTTTGCATCCAGGCGGCTTTCTCTGGAACCGCTGGAGCCATTCCGAAGCGGACTCAGTGCTGCCCAACGCGGCAGTCTCCTGCATGAGGCGCTCTACGTCCTGTGGGGTGAGCTGGTTGATAGCGAGACGCTGAAATCGATGGACGAAGCAACGCTTGGGCGGCATGTCAGCGCGGCTGTGGCGTCTGCAGTCAAGAGTATTCCGGCAGCGGTAAGGCAGGTGCTGGGCATGCACTGCATCGACCTGGAGGAGCGCCGGCTGGCACAACTGCTATTGCAATGGCTGGACGTTGAACGTGCCCGCGACCCGTTCACAGTGATAGCTCGCGAGCAGGCGGGGGAAGTCCGGCTGGGCGGTTTGGCGCTCAGCCTGCGTGTTGATCGCGTAGATGAACTAGCCGACGGGTCACGTGTGGTGATCGATTACAAATCGGGACGCAGTGCGCTGTCGTCCTGGCTTGGGGAGCGTCCTGCGCAACCCCAGTTGCCCCTCTATGGGCTGAGTACTGAGGCGACAGCCGTGGCCTTTGCCCAGGTGCGTGCCAGGGACTGCCGCATGCTGGGCTTGGGAGAGGTGTCCGGCATTCCCGGTGTACAGGCAGACATCGGCAAAGCGATAAGTCGTTACTCAGCCGAGGAGGATTGGCAGGGCCTGCGCAGTGAATGGGAGCGCAACCTGACACGCCTTGCCGAAGAGTTTCTGGCAGGCGACATAAGGGTGGACCCACTGCCCGCTGCCTGTACTTACTGCGGTATACAGCCTTTGTGCCGGATAGAACTGACCGATGGAGAGAGTGTGTGAGCGTCGTCGATGCGGAGCAACGCGAGGCTGCACTGGAGGTGAGCCGCAGTTTTTGCGTGACGGCGCCAGCCGGCTCCGGCAAAACCGAGTTATTGATACAACGCTATCTGGCATTGCTGTCGCGTGTGCAGCGGCCGGAGCAGGTGCTGGCCATTACGTTCACGCGCAAGGCGGCAGCGGAGATGCGTGAACGTGTGTTGCTCGCGCTGGCAGGCGCGGAACAGGATCTGCCGCTGGAAGGTGAGCACCAGCAGAAGACGCGCGAACTGGCCACCAGCGCGCTCGCCGCAAGTACTGCGCGCGAGTGGCACCTGTCGCGCGATGTATCCCGTCTCAACATCAAGACGATAGACAGTTTCTGTGCCGGCCTCACAAGACAGATGCCGGTGCTCAGCCGTTTTGGTGGTCAGGCCAGGGCTGTAGATAACGCCCAGCCACTTTACCGCGAGGCGGTGAACGAGCTTTTCGCCATGGTCGGTTCATCGCGTCCCGAGGCGGCAGACCTGGATGAACTTCTGCTGCACTTTGACAATAACTGGGAACGCCTCGCTGAACTCCTGGTGACAATGCTGGCCAAACGCGACCAGTGGCATGAATACATGGGCGCGCGCACCTCACCCGGGGAGGCGCAGGCAAGCCTGGAACGCACCGTCGAGGCGGTAATCTCAGAGGCCCTTCAAAGAGTCAGTAGCAGGCTTGATCCGTGGCAGGACGAGATATTCGACCTGTTCTGTTACGCCTGCGGTCACCTCGGTGAAGCGGTTCCTCTCGAGTTCCCTGCCGCCACTGCCGATGAGCTGCCTCGCTGGCGAGCGCTGTCCACAATGCTGTTAACCCAGGGTGGCAGCTTTCGTAAAACGGTGACGGTTCGCAATGGCTTCCCCAAGGGCCCTGGCGAGCAGGCTGAGCGCAAGGCGCACTTCAGCGATCTGGTGCAGCGCCTGGCTGAGGTCCCTGAACTGGAGGCAGACCTGGCGTCAATCGCCGGACTTCCTGCGATGGATGCGCACACCAGTTGCTGGCAACTGGTCATTCACCTGTCTCATGTCCTGCCTCTTCTGGCGGCCTGCCTGCTGGTGGTTTTCGAACGACGCGGCGTGGTAGATCACAGCCAGGTGGCACTGTCTGCACTGGATGCATTGGGAGATGATGAGGCACCCACCGAGCTGGCGCTGCGCCTGGACTACAGCATCGAGCACATACTGCTGGACGAATTTCAGGACACTGCCATCAACCAGTATCGTCTTGTCCAGCGGCTTACCCGGGGTTGGGGGCAGCACAATGCAGTCAATCCGACGGCGCCCAGAACCATCTTTATTGTTGGCGATGGCATGCAGTCTATTTACGGTTTTCGCAATGCCAACGTCGGCCTGTTCCTGAGAGCGCGAGAGGAGGGCTTCAACGACGTCATCCCTGAGGGTCTGTCCCTGCGCTGCAACTTTCGTTCGCAGGAGGGCATTGTTCAGTGGGTGAACAACACCTTTGCACAGGCTTTCCCTGCAGTAGATGACGTGCGCCGCGGGCGGGTCAGTTTTACCGATGCAGTCGCCGTCAAGTCAGCTGCATCGGAGGCGGCCGTCAGTCTGCACGGATTTTGGGGGCAGGGGGCTGCGGAACAGGAAGCGCAGTGGATCGTGGACCAGGTGCAGGCAGCGTTGGCGGATGAATCCATGCAGAGCATCGCAGTGCTGGGGCGCAGCCGTGCGCAATTGGGACCGGTGCTGACAACCCTGCGCAAGCGGGGGATTCCTTTCGCAGCGCAGGAGATGGACAGTCTAGCGCTATCGCCTGCCATTGTAGATCTGTTGACCCTGTGTAGAGCGCTGGCCAATCCTGCCGACCGTATCGCCTGGTTTGCCTTGCTGCGCGCACCCTGGTGCGCTTTGTCGGCTGCCGACCTGCTGGCAGTTGACGCCGTCGCTGCAGCACCGCGGTACCAGAATCTGGCCACTCTGTTGCTAAGCGATGCATCACCTCCGGGTCTCAGCCCGGCGGGCGCTATTGCCTGGCAGCAGCTGGCGCAATGTTTGCGCTGGGCCGAGCAGAAAAGGGACCGTCTGGCTCTGCGGGTCTGGATAGAGCAACTGTGGCAGCACCTTGGCGGTCCGGCCTGCCTGCCACAGGTCCGCTATCTGCAGGATGCAGAGCGCTTTATGGAGCTGTTGCAAGAGGCAGAGAGCGAAGGGGTGGGCCTGGACGTGCAGTGGCTGCAGGAGCGCATTAACAGACTGTACGCCAGCAGCGATGCGCCTGACAGCAGACTGCAGGTGATGACGCTGCACAAATCCAAAGGGTTGGAGTTTGACTGGGTGTTTATTCCTGCGTTAGGCCGGGCAACGCGTGGAGAAAGCCGCGATATCCTGCTGTGGGACGAGTACAACAGCGCTGCTGGACAAAGCGGCTTTCTGCTCGCAGCCGATGACCACAGCGATGACAAAACCCCTGGCCTGTACAACTATCTGCGACAACAGCGCAAGGAGAAGTCACGTCTGGAAACCACGCGTCTGCTCTACGTGGGTGCGACTCGCGCTGTCAAGAGGCTGACCTTGAGCGCCTGCGTAGGTGGCAATGGTGACGATGCAAATGCTGATATGCCGACACTGAAACCACCGGGTGATGGAGCGCTGCTGGCGCCAATCTGGTCGATATTCGAGCGGCAGATGGTACTGCATGAACGCAGTGATCCGCCGCACATTGACACGCCGACCCCGCGTCAGCTGCTGCGGCTGAAGGCACCGGCGCAAGCAGCGAAGGTAGTCCCGCTCCCGTCCTTGAGCGAAGGTGCGAATATTCCGACGGCAGCGTTGAACTGGCTGGATCGCCACGTTGGCACGGTGATCCATGAAGGGCTGGAACAGCTCAGTCTGCTGCCGGAATTGCCCGGGGAGGTGCCCCGGTCGCTGTTGCAACACTCCCTGGGCGCATTGCGTCGTCTCGGGCTGGCAGGCGCGGCTTTGGCAGAGGCACATGACAGGGTGTCGGCTGCTCTGCGCAGAACGCTGGAGGATGAGACGGCCGGGCGCTGGCTGCTGGCGTCACATCACCGCGAAGCGCACAGTGAATTGCCCATGACTGTCAATGTTCAGGGCGAGGCGCGGGATATTGTTATCGACCGCACGTTCATAGATGTCGATAGCGGCTATCGCTGGGTTGTTGACTACAAGAGCAGTGCTCCTCCTGCTGGTGTGGCACTTGAGCAATTTTTTGCAGAGGAATCGGCACGTTACCGCGACCAGCTGTGTCTTTACCGCGACACCATGGCGCGTCTGGGCAGTGAGCCGCTGCGCTGCGGTTTGTATTTTACTGCCCTGGCCGTGCTGCACCCGCTGGTAGAACTGGATCTCGACTGAGGCTCGGGCTCAGTCCTGACAACGACTGATGATGTCATCGGCGAAGCGCTTTATCGCGTCGACCTTGTGCTCAAGCTTATCGCTGCCGCCATGATAAAACGGCCATGGCATGGTCATGATATGCGTAACGCCGCCCTCCTCAAGCCGCTTGTAGCCATCGACATCCCAGGCATCTGATGGCGTAGCCATGACGGCAAAAGGCAAATGGTCTCTACCGTATTCCTTACGCCATATGTTGATGCGCGCAACCGACTCAAGTATTTCAGCTGAGGGCTGAAGATCAGAGACCCAGCCATCGGCGAGCCTGGCGGCACGCCGCATCGCTGGATCTGAAATGCCGCCTATCCACAGCGGCACCGGGGCGGTGGGAGCGGGGTTCATCTCCATGGGCGCAAACTGGTAGTACTTGCCCTGGTAATCGACCATCTTGCCGCTCCACAGCAGGCGCATGATCTCGATCATCTCATCGGTGCGCTTGCCGCGCGTATGGAAATCCTGACCCATCAGCTGGAATTCGTCCTTGGACCAGCCGACGCCGAAGGCAGGTGTAATCCGGTTGTCTGAAACAATGGCGGCAGTGCTGATAGCTTTGGCAACGAGATAGGGGTTACGCATGGGTAGCACGAAAACGTTGTTGGTAAAGCGTAGCGTGCGGGTGATGGCAGCCAGGGCGCCGATCATGACCCAGGGGTCCGGCCAGTCAGTAAAGGACTGCCAGCGGCGGCTGCCGTCTTCCGTATAAGGGTAGGGCGTGTGCAGGGTTTCAGGGTTAACCACGTGGTCAGAGAAAGACATGGCGTGCCAGCCGTGGGTGTCCGCCACTGGAGCCAGTTCGGTGAGATGGGACACCGTGCTGAATGAGGTAGAGAGAACGAATTTCACGAGGGATTCCCGGTAGTCAAAAGCAATAACAATGTAGCGGCAGGGCGTCTGAAAGTCGCTGCGTTCAGGCAATTCATGCTGCAGCCGATCAAATTGTCATACCCTTGCGGTGCTACTCAGGACGATGAGAAACCGATGGTCAGGCACCCGGCTCATGCCTGTCCCGGGCGAGCCAGACAATAAACTTGTTGTTTTCCGCAAGCCGCCTGATTTTGCGGAACGACTTTCGCAGGGTGAGCGCGTAGTCGAGGTGGCGGTTTGCCACTATCACCAGTCGGCCTTGCGCAGTGAGCGCCTGGGCGCACTGCGTCAGTAGTCGCCGGCCGGCGAAGTCTTCAACGGTGTGCCCAAGGTGGAAGGGCGGGTTGCATAGAATGAGATCAAAGCGGCGGTCCACGCCGATCAACCCGTCGCCATGGTGAAACGCGACACTGTGGTGCTGCGTTCCCGTGTTCCGCGAGTTGTGTTTCGCCGCGGCAATGGCCATCGCTGACTCGTCAATGAAGGTAACGCGGGCTGCCAGCCCTGCACGCAGCGCAGCCAGGCCGAGAACACCGTTGCCGCAGGCAAGATCAGCGACAGAGTCAGCGGGGTCAATCAGGTGCAGCGATTCCAGCAGCATGCGGGCGCCGGGGTCCAGTTGTTCGCGGCTGAAACCATTGGCCAGGGAAAGCAGATCCGCGCCTACCTGCGGGCAATAGTAACGGCTGCTGAAATCACCAGGGGGCGCTGCTCTCTGGCGCTGGACGGCAGTGAATAAACGGGCTTTCTTCCTGCCCCGATGGCGCTCGCATGCGCCAAAGTATCGCTCTATAAGCGTTGCGGATTGCGCGGACAGGTGTTTGTCCATGCCGGCAAAATGCACTGTTGTGCCAGGTGCCAGGCAATGCGCCAGATGGGCGAGCTGATACTCAAAAAATCGCAGTTGCTTGGGAATGCGCATCAGCACCCTGCTGGCAGTGTCCGGGGGTGGCTGTGTGCTCCAGATGACGGAAGGCATGGCGAGATCATTGCGCTCGCAGTTCTCGCGCATTGCCTGGGCAGCCAGTGCCGAATCAGTCCACAAGGCCAGCGCTGCAGCGGCGACGCAGAGCGCTCCGTGCTCATCGTTAACGACCAGCGTATCTGCCGCTTGCGCCGAGGCGGCTTCCAATAACAGCAAGTCAGCACCACACCATGCTTGCAGCGTCTCAGGATTACGCCTCGGGTAACGCTTCAGATGGAAGGAACCCTGAGCGCAGGCCAGTCGAGTGGGTGCTGGCGCCGGCATGTCGGGTTCAGCTGCCGCCTACATACAGGGTGAGGCGTTGCCCGGGTTGCAGGTAGGCTTTGGGGTCCAGGGAATTCCAGTTGATGATGTCGTTGATCGATATCTTGAATTTGCCGGCGATCAGATAAAGCGAGTCGCCCCTGCGCACCCGGTAGCTGCGCTGTTGTCGCTCGGCCCTGGTGGTCAGGGCGAGGCTGCTGGCCCAGTCACTGCCATAGGGAATCATAAGTGTGTCGCCGGCGCGAATGATGCTGCCGCGTATGTTGTTTACCTCACGTAACAGGCCGACTTCAGTATTGAATTTTCGCGCAATACGGATAAGGCTGTCACCGCGCCGTATGCGGTAGTGTTCCCAGCGCACGCGGTCTGCTGCCGTCAAACTGGCAATGCCCTGCGTGAATGTTTGCTCGGTGCCCGCTGGTAACAGCAACTCCTGGGGCGCATCCGGCGAGGTGGCCCAGCGTAGTTGTCCAGGATTTAGCGCTTCAAGAATGTGCATCTCCACCCCGGCCAGTTCTGCGGCGCGCGCCATTTCAATCTGGCCGTCAGTGGCCGCTACAGCGAAAACAGGCTGGTTGGCGATGGGCGGAGGGGCAATGCCAAAGGTCTCGGGAAAGGCGATGATCTGCGCCAATGCTATCAGCCGCGGTACGTATTTGCGCGTCTCTCTGGGCAAATCAAGTGACCAGTAGTCCGTTGGCTTACCACGCTGACGGTTTTTCTTCTGGGCGCGCAGCACCCGGCCTTTGCCCGCATTGTAGGCGGCCAGAGCCAACATCCAGTCACCGTCGAAGGACGCGTGCTGAGCCTCCAGATAGTCCAGCGCAGCCCGTGTCGAGTCGCGCAGGTCGCGGCGACCGTCATACCACCAGTCCTGGCGCAGGCCCAGGTGACGGCCGGTGGCGGGCATGATCTGCCATAGGCCGGCCGCCTGCTCCGAGGAGGTGGCAAACGGGTTCATCGTACTTTCAACCATAGGCAGCAGGGCCAGTTCTATCGGCAGCCCTCGCCGTTCCACCTCGGTCACGATGTGGTGCAGATAAAACTCGGCTCGCCCGGCGACCACAGACAGATAGTTTGGCTGACGCAGGTAGGCATCCCGGGCTTTACCCACCTGTTGGTTATGTATGCTTTGCCAGGTCAGCTGTTGCCGGATTCGCTGCCACAGGTCTGTGGGGGGCGCGGGTGATTTCGGCGCGGCGGCGGGCACTGGTTCGAAAAACTGCGCTTGCGCTTCCTGCTCCGGAAGGCTGGTTTCCGCGATTACATCGTCAGTGGTGGGATGGCTTTGGCAGCCTGCCAGCACAACAACAACAGAAATCACTGGAAGTAAGCGGCTTAACATGTTGATAATATTATATAAAGATAGATCATTAAAATGAGAGAAAGGGGTTGGCGCAGATCCGTGGCTGCCCCCTCCAGGTTGTTGCCCCGCTGCCCCGGTATGTGACCTGACGATGCTCAGAAGCTGTCTTTCCAGGCTCTGACCGTGGTGAACACCTCGACCGGCTCGGTACCCTCCAGTCGCTGTTGGCGGCGCAGCGAGTCAATCAACACCGCCTGCTGGCAGCGCATGAATGGATTGGTGTCCAGTTCCAGCGCCAGTGTAGACGGTACGGTAGGTTCATCCTTGTCCCGCGCGGCCTGTGCCTCTTCACTGCGCGCGGCCAGCGCAGTGTTGTCGGGCTCTACCGCCCGGGCAAAAGCGAGGTTGGCGAGCGTGTATTCGTGGGCGCAGTACACATGAGTCGCCGCAGGGAGCGAAGCCAGGCGCTGCAGGGACGCGTGCATCATCGCCGGTGTTCCCTCAAACACACGGCCACAGCCGGCTGCAAACAGGGTATCACCGCAGAATACGATAGGCGCTTCGCCCGGGCAGGCATCCGGTGCGCGGTAGTAGGCGATATGGTCCAACGTATGCCCCGGCACTTCTATCACCTCGAAGGCGTCACCCAGCACATCCACGGTGTCGCCGGCAGCGACCCGCACGTCTACAGCATCTATCGCGGGGTTCTCGGGGGCATACACCACTGCACCATGCGCCGCGCGCAAGGTTTCCACGCCGCCGGTGTGATCAAAGTGATGGTGGGTTACCAGAATGCCCGCGAGCGTTAACTTGCGCTGGGCGAGTGCGGCTTCCACCACCACAGCATCTCCCGGGTCGACTACGAAAGCACGGCTGTCGCCGTCCCGGCTGATCAGCCATATGTAGTTATCTGTGAAGGCAGGTACAGGTTCTATTTTCAGCATGGCATGGCGTTTCAATTGAGGGGAAATACAGTAACATGAGTGACCCGCTAAAACTCAAGACAGGTCTGCGAGTGAACGATCAGTTTAACGATATTTTGCTGGAACTGGAATCCTGGTATCGCAGCGATCGCGGGCAGTACCTGCTCGGCCAGCTTCGCTCGACCTTGCGGCCGCACCTGGAAAACGCGTTTGGTTACCACATCCTGCAAATAGGACCCGTGCGCGAGCACACGCTCTTTGGTGATTGCCGCATACACCATAGAGTACAGGCCAGCGAGTCAGCAGGAGCGGGGGTAGGCCTGGTATGCGAAACAGGTGAAATACCGCTGGAAAGTGACAGCGTGGATGTGGTGATCGCTCATCATAGCCTCGAGTTCGTCGACAATCCGCATCAGGCGCTGCGTGAAATACAGCGAGTATTGACGCCGCAGGGCCAGTTGCTGGTTATCGGCTTCAATCCACTGAGTCTGCGCGGCCTCGCCACGGCCGTTCGTGGCTTGTCTGAGCGGTCCAGCTGGCGTCATCACCAACCGGTGAGTACGCGCAGGCTCACTGACTGGCTGCATTTGTTGGGCTGTGAGCTGCAGGACAGCCACTATCTTTATGCCTTGCCTGCACTGGGTAGCGGCCGCCTGCGCCGGGGAATGGAGACCGTTGACGGCTGGGCTGCCCGGCATAATCTGCCGGTTGGCGGTGCCTACGTACTGCGTGCGATCAAGACAGTGGTGGCGCAGAATCGGCCCCGTTCCAGGCTGCGGCGTCATGGCGAAAAGCTGATTGATCTGGCCGTCCCGAAACCGGCTATTGCGCCCAACCCGGCACCGCGCGCTCCCGGGCGCTCCGCCGGCGTTGCGGCCCGTGATCATAATGGAGAGATTGTGCATTGAAGCAAGTGGAGATATTCACCGACGGCGCCTGCAGGGGTAATCCGGGACCCGGCGGCTGGGGAGCCCTGCTGCGCTACCAGGGCAAGGAACGCAAGCTGTATGGTGGTGCCGCTGACACCACCAACAACCGCATGGAGTTGCAGGCAGCGATTGAAGCTTTGCGTGCTTTGAGTGAATCCTGCCAGGTTGTACTGACCACAGATTCCGTCTACGTCAAAAACGGCATCACCACCTGGCTGGAAGGATGGAAGCAGAAAGGCTGGAAAACCGCGGGCAGGAAGCCGGTAAAAAATGTCGATCTGTGGCAGGCGCTGGATGAGCAGAACCAGCGGCACCAGGTCGAATGGCGCTGGGTAAAGGGTCACAGTGGCCATCGTGAAAACGAGATTGCCGATCAACTCGCCAATCGAGGCATAGACGAACTGGCCTGATTCAGCCCTGAACAGAGGAAAACGTTGTGCGACAGATTGTGCTCGATACCGAAACCACGGGTCTGGAAGTATCCCAGGGACACCGGATCATAGAAATTGGCTGTGTAGAGCTGGAAAACCGCAGACTTACCGGCAACCATTACCACCAGTATGTGCGCCCGGAACGGGATATCGACCAGGGTGCCATCGAGGTACACGGTATTACCAACGAGTTTCTGGCGGACAAGCCGCTGTTCGCGCGTATCGCCGCGGATTTCCTCGACTTTGTTCGCGGCGCAGAGTTGATTATCCACAATGCGCCGTTTGACCTGGGTTTTCTCAATGCCGAGATAAAGCGGCTGGAGTTGGAAGAGTTGCCCCTGCAGGAAAGCTGCAGGGTGATCGACACCCTGGTGATGGCGCGTGGCAAGCATCCGGGGCAACGGAATAACCTGGATGCGCTCTGTCAGCGCTACGGCGTGGACAACTCCCAGCGCGATCTCCACGGCGCATTGCTGGACGCGGAGATTCTTGCTGATGTCTACCTGGCCATGACAGGTGGACAGACCACATTTCAGTTGTCTGATAACGAGGCCGCCGAGGGCGCAGCAAGAGTGGAACGTATCATACGGTTGCCCGAGGGCCGCAAGCCTCTGCCCGTGATTGAGGCGACCGAGGAAGAGTTGGCAGCGCATCGCCTGCAGCTGCAGGCCATTGCCAGCAGCAGCGGGAAGACCCTGTGGCCGGAAGCCTGATCAGATAAACAGGGTAACGCAGAGCAGACCAGCTGCACCCATCACTACCGTGTAGGGCAGGGCCATAATGACCATACGCCCGTAAGACAGGCGGATCAGTGGCGCCAACGCTGACGTGAGCAGGAACAGGAAGGCGGCCTGGCCGTTGGGCGTTGCCACGCTGGGCAGATTGGTGCCGGTGTTGATGGCAACGGCAAGCTGGTCGAACTCGGCGCGGCTGATAGCCCCTGCCTCCAGTGCTGTCTTCACTTCCGTGATGTAGACCGTGGCAACAAACACGTTGTCGCTGATCATCGACAGGATGCCGTTGGCGAGGAAGAACATGCCGGGGCGAATGTCAGAATCCATTGCCAGTACCGTGTCGATGACCGGCGTGAACAGGTGCTGATCATGGATAACAGCCACGATCGCAAAGAACACCACCAGCAGCGCTGTGAAAGGCAGCGCCTCTTCAAAAGCGTGGCCAATCTGGTGTTCCTCAATGATGCCATTGAATGCGGTGAGCAGCACGATCACCATCAGCCCCACCAGGCCTACAGCGGCCCAGTGCATAGCCAGCGCAAGTACCAGTATGAGTGCAACCAGCGCCTGCACGGTCAGTCTGGCGTTGGTGCGGCTGTTGCGCTGCTCTTGCTCACGTACCTCAAACTCCATCAGTACCGCGCGAACTCGCTCGGGCAACTGGGCTCCGTAGCCGAATTTACCGGTCAATTCGAGCACGATACAGGTGGCCAGACCACAGGCCAGGACAGGCAGGGTGACCGGCGCCATCACAGTGAAGAAGCGAACGAAATCCCACCCCGCCACGTTGGCGATCAGCAGGTTCTGTGGCTCCCCGACCAGGGTGCAGACCCCACCCAGTGCCGTGCCAACAGCACCGTGCATCAGCAGGCTGCGCAGAAATGCCCGAAACTGTTCCAGGTCTTCGCGGTTATCTTCCGCAACAGAGTCATCCTGTGAGTGATCGTGATCGTCCTGGGACAGACCTTTGCCGGACGCGACCTTGTGGTATACAGAGAAGAAGCCGACGCCAACGCTGATCAGCACGGCGGTGACGGTGAGCGCGTCCAGGAAGGCTGACAACACGGCTGCTACCAGCGAAAACAGCAGCGATAGCACCACCTTGGACTGAACTTTCAGCAGAATCTTGGTGAACACGAACAGCAGCATTTCCTTCATGAAGAAAATGCCGGCTACCATGAACATCAACAGCAGAATCACTTCAAAGTTAGCCAGCGCCTCGTGGTACACCGACTCTGCCGAAGTCATGCCAAGCAAAACCGCTTCTATCGCCAGCAAACCACCCGGCTGCAGTGGATAGCAACGCAGTGCCAGCGCCAGCGTGAAAATAAACTCGGCAATCAGCAGCCACCCGGTAACGAACGGGCCTGCCAGAAACAGCATGACAGGATTAAGTAGCAGGAATGCAATGATAGTCTGCTTGTACCAGACCGGAGAGGGGCCAAGGAAGTTTTTCCAGAAGGCGCTGGCTACGGAATCGCTCATAATCAGGTTGCGGGTCAAGGGCTTCGAGGCCGGCATTCTACGCTAATTTGCACGCGGATGGCGTTCCATCCCGTAAAATTTCACGACATTGCTTCACTTGCCCCCTGAGCGCGCGGGGCATACCATAGCCGGTCATTTTTGCTACAGGAAACGCCATGTTCCGGCCCGATAACAGCCCGCCCGACCCCGCACTACCCGCCCTTCACGTGGTTTTTCAGCGCGGACGGCTGGTCAGCGACATGCGTTCGCCTCGCCTTTGTCTGTTGGAAGAGGAGGTCGTGCAACGAGGTGGCTGGCAGGTGCGACGGCGCCAGTTTCTCGGTTACTGGCAGGAGCAACCATGTTTTGTGCTGGAAATTGATGATGTGCATGAGCTGGATCCCATGGACTATCAGCTGGGCAGCCTGTGGCAGGTGCTTGGCCGCGTTGATGAGCAGCTGTTTGCCCTGGCCGGCCGCGCCGCGCAACTGCTGGATTGGGAGAAAGATCACCAGTTCTGCGGTCGCTGTGGACAGGCCATGCAGGTCGACGAAGCAGAGCGGGCCATGCGCTGCGTGCCCTGTGGTGTCACCAATTACCCACGAATAGCGCCCTGCGTCATCATGCTGGTGACACGCGGCGACGAGTTGTTGCTGGCGCGCAACGTCAACCACCCTCAGGGCATGTACAGCACACTGGCCGGCTTCATAGAAGCGGGGGAAACGGTGGAGGAGACGCTCGTAAGGGAAGTGAAAGAGGAAGTGGGCCTTGATGTGGGCGGTCTGCGCTATTTCCAATCGCAATCCTGGCCGTTTCCCAATCAGTTGATGCTGGGTTTCTTTGCCGAGTATCGCGGAGGGGAGATCGTCTGCGAGCCCAGCGAGATTGCCGATGCACAATGGTTCCACTATCGTGACCTGCCCAGAGTGCCGCCGCCCGCGTCAGTGGCCGGGCAATTGATCGATCATTACGTCAAAACACGTTCACAGTCAGCGGAGTAAACTTTGCAATATATCTATGAATTCGGGCTATTCCTGGCGCAGGCCATCACCCTGGTGGCCGCGGTGCTTATCGTTGTCACAGGCCTTGTGTCAATTGGTCAGCGTAGCAAAGCCGATCAGCATGAGGGTCATATTGAAATTCGCGATCTGAATGAGAAATACAAGCAGATCAGCGAAAACATGGACCACGTAGTGACTGAGCCCGACGTACTCAAGGCCCGGCGCAAGTCAGAGAAAAAACAACAGAAACAGGCGTCAAAAGAGTCGCGCAAGGCGAGTAAGCGCGCGAAAGATGCCGACCCTGATACAGCTCGCCGGCAACGACTCTATGTGCTGAATTTTGATGGCGATATACGTGCCAGCGCTACTGACCATCTGCGTGAGGAAATCACCGCTGTCCTCAACCAGTGCGGTGAAAAAGACGAAGTACTGGTGAAAGTGGAAAGCCCGGGAGGGCTGGTGCACGGGTATGGCCTGGCCGCCAGTCAATTGGTGAGAATTCGCGACGCGGGCGTACCGCTGACGATCGCGGTCGATAAAGTGGCCGCCAGTGGCGGCTATATGATGGCCTGTGTGGCCAATCGTATTATTGCCGCGCCGTTCGCGGTGCTTGGATCTATAGGTGTTTTGGCGCAGGTACCGAACTTCCACCGCCTGCTGAAGAAAAACGATATCGACTTTGAGTTGTTTACCGCCGGCGAATACAAGCGGACGGTCACCATGTTTGGTGAGAATACCGAGAAAGGCCGTGAGAAGTTTGTCCAGGACCTGCAGGACACTCATGACCTGTTCAAGGATTTTGTCAGCGAGAACCGTCCGCAACTGGACATCGCCAGGGTAGCCACAGGCGAGGTCTGGTACGGTAAAAAGGCGGTGGAAGAGGGGCTAGCTGACGCGTTGCAGACGTCAGACGCGTTTATTCAGGAGCGGCTGAAAGACTGGGATATATTTGATGTGCGCTTCGTGCTGAAGAAAAACTGGCAGGAGAAACTGGGCCTGGCAGCGGAAGGTGCAATGGAAAGGGCCTTCCTCAAAATCTGGCAGAAGGCCCAGGGGCGACCGCCGGTCTAGTCAGTCACCGGCGTAGCGGTTGAGATCAAACAGCCCATATTCTACAGGGTCCTGCCAGCGGTAGCGGGCGTGGGCCTTGTCGACGAAGCGCCAGAACCAGGGGGCGTTGCGACGCACACCATAGCGCTCCCGCAAGCGCTGGTAGTCAGCTGCGTTTTCAAGGGCTGCTATTTGTTCTGCGAAACGTGCCAGCTCCTGCTCCTCCACCTGGAAGAAATAGTTTGGGTATGCGCCGAGGAAGCCTCGCACCAGTGTCAGGGTGTCTTCCTTCGGTAGCCGGCGTTCGTCTTCGGCGAACAATTGGGCGATATTGGAGTGGGCCGAATTGCGTATCATTGTGTAGAACTCGTCGCGCTCTTCACCCAGTACGTTGATGAAGCTCACGTCTGGCAGGAAACGGTTGTGGGCCCCCACAGCGTTCTCCATTGCAGCCAGTGTGGCCTCGGTCTCGGCGCTGGCACCGCGCCCCCTGTAGGCGAAGGAACTGTTATTCGCACCGTGGACGCGTTCACGCATGATGCCCAACAGCTCAGCCTTGGGATCGTCGCTGCGGTATTGTATTTCCGTGGTGTCCTGCTGCAGCGCGCTGCGCTCCAGGAAGTGTTCGCGGGCGCCCTCGGGGGCGTCGCGATACCAGTGATCCCACATCGGCAGGCGCTTTTCCGTGGGCATGAACAACAGGAAGTTGAACTCTCCCTCCATGCGCAGGAAATCCATATACAGCCTTGACTCCAGCTGGTGAGACAGCGATCCGTACACATCAAAGCCAGCCACCAGCAGGTAGTGAATTCTCTCCAGCAGGGGATAATCAATAACCCAGGCTGTCTTGGGTACATTGCCGATCAGGCCCGTCTCTACAGTAGCCGTATCGAAGTGGCGGAACACAGTAAGGGAGGCGTTGGCATTGCGCCCTTCACCATCCCATAGTGAATTCAGGCTGAGCCGCCTTCCCTGCGACAATTGCTCACGAATGAAGCGTGACCGCGCGCGTTGGTACTTTTCATGTGCGCGGGCATACTTACGCCAACTCAGGATATCGATCACGGTGCCAGTGGATGGGGAGGGCATACGCATCTTGTTCATTTCGCGGGCAAGAAACTGTGCATCAACTTCCATGTCAAGGCGTTCAGGGTTGGCGAATAGCACCCAGAAATGGTCATCTATCACATTGAGCGCCACCTGACCGCGGCATACCGGGCCCTTGATGAAGTTCATAATGGTGAATCGCGATTCCTCCAGCAGGAATCGGTAGCGGGAAATCATCGGTAAGTCGACGAACACCTTGAAGGGGTTGGAGGCCACTTCACGCTCGTAACCTGGCAGGGAGGCGACTGTATAGTCAGGTTGCAGGAATAGCGTCTGGTACCAATCCATCCGGTCCTGATCGAATCGATATGGCATGTGAATCTTGTCCAGGGCGGTTACCGGCATCCGCTGCAGGCGGTAGTACACGCGCTGCACGCCGGGGTCGTCATACGGCCTTCTGGTGCTGATCAAGTCCAGGGGCTTTCCCGGTGCAGTCCTGGAGCGCACCAGGCGGAACCACGTGGGTGTGTCGGTCTTTTCGAAATACAGGCTGGCGAGGAACAGGTGTTCGTAGATGTACCGCGCCATTAACTGCTGGCGCGCCGTGTTACCGTTGAGAAACGTCTCCCAGTGTTTTAACAACGCCTCGGACGCGGCCGATAGCTGTGTCAGTTCAGGTGCCGGCGCTCCGCTGCGCAGCCACTTTGTCAGCGTCTGGTGCTGGTCTGTGTTCAGGCCGGGGAGTCCATAGGGCATACCCCAGTAAGGCTTTTCGCTGGAGTAGGCGGCGAATTCTTCCTGCCTGGGGCACTGCTGCTCACGCGCCAGCGAGAAATCAAACCCGGCCGGCAGGGGCCCTTCACTGGGCAGCGGGTGAGCCTGCTTGAGTTCCAGCATTCTGTACATCAGGCCGGCTTCGGGTTTGTCCGCGTCCAGAACGGGATAAAAACCTTTCTCCCGCCAACCCTCAACACTCTGCGCATCGTCAAACAGTCGTGTCATGTTGGCTGCCATCAGGCGCGATCCGTCATACACCCGGTCTTTGCTCGCTCCGCGTTCCAGCCCTGCCTGCGCCTCCAGTTTGAGTTGGCAGGGCGCGTCGTAACAGCCATGGCAGACCATACAGCGATGGGCGATGATATCTCCCGCCGTCGCCGTGGAGACAGTGTCGGGTGGTGCAGGCAGGAGGGCGGCAGATGCTCCTGCCGCAGCCAGGGTGTTGCCGGCTTCGGCATTGGAGTCTGGCTCTGCTGAATTACCGCCGCTAGAAGACGGCTCCCCGCCTTCGGGTCTGGAGCATTTGCCGCGCATTATAATTGCGCGGTTGGCCAACGCGTCCCGGTCATGTTCGTTGTCGGCGAGGATGGCGGCAGAAATATCTGCCTGTGGGTTAGCGCAGGGATCCTCAGGCTCACCGGGCTCTTCCCGGGTCAGTATTGCCAGAATCGCTATCATCAGGACCAGCAGCAGGAATACGCCGCCGCGCAACAGAGGATTTTGAGCCATATCAGATTATTTCCCGGTTTGTTGCCACGCCATAGCCAGTGATCAGATAATGTATGGCTCTATTTCGTCTCTCTTTAGTGCTTTCACGGCCTGGTGATGGCTGAGAAATACCTGCCCGGAGAGCTGCTGCAGAAAATCCACACTTTGCAGGGCGTCCATTACCGGCCCCTTCACTTCGCTCAGGTTGAGCGTCAGTCCCTGTTCGCGCAGCCGGTGGTCGATCGACTCCAGCGCTTCCAGTGCGCTCATATCGATCTCGTTAACTGCGGTGCACTGCAGGATAACATGCTCCAACTGTTCGCTGCCTGCAACCAGTTCATAAATATAGTCCTCGAGATAGCTTGCATTGGCGAAATACAGACTTTCATCTATACGCAGCGATACCAGGTTAGGATGCGTGATAACGTTGTGACGTTCTACGTTGCGGTAGTGCTCGGTACCGGCCACAGCACCCACCACGGCAATGTGTGGCCGGGTTGTTTTATACAGGTGCAATAGCACGGACACCAGGATACCCGCGAGCACACCGAGCTCCACACCAAGCATCAAGGTGGCGACGATGGTTACCGCGATGGCACTGAAGTCGGCGAAAGAATAACGCCATGCCCGGACCACCAGTTGCAGGTCTACCAGGCTGCTTACAGCTACAATAATGGTCGCAGCCAGAATGGCCTTGGGCAAGTAAAACAGCAGGGGAGTTAAAAACAAGGCCGCCAGGGCAATACCGATGGCGGCCAGAATGCTGGCTGCGGGGGTTTGTGCGCCGGCATCGAAATTGACTACCGAGCGGGAAAAGCCGCCGGTAACCGGAAACCCGCCTGAAAACGCCGAGGCGACATTGGCGCCACCCAGCGCCACCAGTTCCTGGTTTGGGTCTATACGCTGTCGCCGTTTGGCGGCCAGCGTCTTACCGACAGAAACAGACTCGACGAATCCGATTATGGAAATAAGCAGCGCCGAGAGCGCGAGTTGCGACCACAAAGTGAGGTCCATTGGCGGCATCGCCAGAGAGGGAAGCCCGCTGGGTACTGAGCCGACCAGCGCCACGCCCCTGTTCTGAAAATTGAACAGGTAACTTGCGGCTACGGCTGCGAGGATGAGCACCACGGGGCCGGCCTTGGCGAGGATGCCCGCGGACTGCTCACGCAGTCCTGCAGTGATGAGCATCGATTTCAGTCTGTGTCGCGCCCAGGCCAGGAAGGCGATCGCCAGCACCCCGGTAACAAGCGTGATGCCATGCGTGTCACCCAGATGCTTCGCCAGGGAGGTCAGTAGTGTTGGCAGGTTGTCGCCGTGAGCATCTACGCCCAGCAGGTGTCTGACCTGCCCGAGTGCGATGATAAAAGCGGAAGCGGTGATGAACCCGGAGACCACCGGATGAGACAGGAAATTGGCAAGGAAACCGAAACGCAGGAAGCCCATCAACAGCAGCATCAAGCCCGACAGCGCGGCAAGGGCAATAGCCGCGCCCATATATTCCGGAGTACCGACTTCCGCGACCTTCGCCACCGCCATGGCGGTCATCAGCGACACCACGGCCACGGGGCCCACTGACAGCGTGCGACTGCTGCCCAGTAATGCGTAGGCAATAAGCGGTGCGATGCTGGCGTAAAGGCCCATCTCCGCTGGCAGCCCCGCGAGCAGGGCGTACGCCAGTGACTGCGGGATCAGCATGATGGTTACGATAGTGCCAGCCAACAGGTCGCTGACGAAGGTATCCTTACGGTAGTCTCGCAGCCACTCCCGGGGCATTCAGGTTTCCTGTGGTGAACAGCGATCGGGACGTGCCGTAGGCACCAGCCGTCCCGGCAGCCGCATGAATTCATCGGCGCAGTCTACCAGACGCGGACGGGAGGGGCAGCCTGCGTCGCCGGCGAGCCGGCGACTATCCGCGCACCAGGGCTATCTCAATGGGTGTAAACAGGCCCTAGTCCTGCGTATAGCGATTGATGATCATTTTTCCCAGAGCCATCTGGTGAACCTGATCCGGGCCATCTGCCTGTCGGCACCAGCGCGCATAGTTAAAGCCTTCGGCCATACAGTAATCTTCTGTCAACCCGCCAGCACCGTGCACCTGCATGCACCGGTCAATGACCTGCTGCATCATAATAGGCACGCTGGTTTTACTCGCTGCGATAAGATCCATAGCGCCTTTGGGGCCGACCTCGTCCATGCGCGCGCAGGTCTTGAGGACCAGCAGTCGCGCCATTTCAATTTCCGAGAAGCAGCGTGAAATGTCTTCACGCACGGACTGATGACGGTCCAGCGTGCGCCCGAATGTTGTGCGCGACACCGAGCGCTGGCAGGCCAGCTCCAGAGAGCGCTGGGCGATACCAATCAAACGCATACAGTGGTGAATGCGGCCAGGGCCAAGACGCCCCTGGGCAATCTCAAAGCCACGGCCCTCACCCAGCAGCATGTTGTCCAGTGGCACGCGCACGTTATCAAATCTCATCTCGGCATGGCCCAGGGGTGCATCATCATAGCCAAGTGTGGTGAGAGCCCTCACGATTTCCACTCCCGGTGTGTCACGGGGCACCAGCACCTGGCTCTGTTGCAAGTGTCGATTGCTGTTGTCAGGGTCGCTTTTGCCCATCACGATGAAAATCGCCGTGCGCTTGTACATGGCGTTGGAGGTAAACCACTTGCGACCGTTAAGCACCCATTCGTCGCCGTCTCGCTCTATACGCAGTTCAACGTTGGTTGCATCGGAACAGGCTACCTGGGGTTCCGTCATCGCATAAGCGGAGCGTATCTCGCCTGCGAGCAGGGGACCCAGCCATTGCGCCTGCTGGGCCTCGCTGCCGTACTTCATGAACACTTCCATGTTGCCGGTGTCCGGGGCGTTACAATTGAACACCTCCGGTGACCACAGCACACGCCCCATCTGCTCGGCAAGCGGAGCGTAATCAAAATTGCTCAGGCCTTCGTGGTCGGCGAATTTCGCCAGGCTGGGCGGTATGAACAGATTCCACAGGCCGGCAGCCCTTGCCTTCTGCTTGAGTTCGTCCATGATCGGCAGCGGCGCCCAGCGATCCTCGGCATCATGCAGTTGCTGCGCATACACAGTCTCATTCGGGTAGATGTTCTCCTGCATAAAGTGTTGCAGTTGCGCTTGCAGCTGTTGAGAACGTTCGCTGAACTGGTACATTGGGGCACTCCGATTTGCGGTGAGGGGCAAGCATCATAGAAAGCTATGAATCATTGCTCAACTTGATTCGCTCTATGTGGCACTATTGATTTAATCAATACCCGCAGGCTGACAGGAAAGGACAAGACAATGTGGTATGCCATCATGACGCAGGATGTTGCCAACAGCCTGGCCGGACGCCAGGCCAATCGCAGCGCACACTTGCAACGATTACAGGAGCTTGTCGAACAGGGCCGGCTGCTAATAGCCGGGCCACACCCTGCCGTGGACGCACAGGACCCGGGCGATGCCGGGTTTACCGGCAGCCTGATCGTCGCCGACTTTGAGTCGCTGGAGGCGGCACAGGCCTGGGCAGATTCAGATCCCTACGCCCTGCACGGTGTTACTCGCAAGGTCGTGGTCAAACCGTACAAGAAAGTACTGCCCTGAGATTCGCCCTTGTCCGGCGCGGATTGATCATAGACAATGCGATTCTGAGCAAGGGGCAGGGCACACGCTTGCGCCCCCGGACTTTTCCCTGGATTTCGATTTTCCGTGAGCCTTCTCGGCCTGGACGCAGTATTGCCAAAATCTGATACCTCAGCAGACGCTCCAAACAACATCAATCTGGAAGAGTGGCTGCCCGTTTTAAGGGAGCAAACCGGGCGCGTACTGCGTTCTACCGGGGAGTACGCCTCGGCCATGGCCAGGGTGTATGCCGCCATGCGTCCACTGGCGAACCTGCTCAATCGCCACACAGATATCACTGAGGCCGAACTGCATGAGGTGCTGGACGCACTGTTTGAGTCCCTGCAGAAGCACCCGCTTACTGCACAGCTGACACAACTGACGCGGCGCCTGCGCGACGACAATATCCTGCCCAACGAAGAAAGCACGGAAAATCTACTGCGTTTCCTGATGGACCAGTTCACCGCACGCTCGGTGATTCCCATCCCCGAGCAGATCAGCGACGACTTCTGGAACTTCTTCAACGATCTGATGAGCGAGCCTGAGCTGAAAGGGCTAGGCGAAGTAAGCCTTGACGTGGCGCGCATAGTGGCCAACGCCTATGAGCCGCTGCTGGTTAGTGTGATCAACCAACTGAAACACATGCGCAACAGCAATAGCCGTCACCTGAAGGAGATCTTCAACGAAACCGGCATGCTGCGCTCGGATCTGGAGATTTTCCGCCGTCAGATCGGCGCACTGGCCTATATTCGCGCCTTCTTCGATACTGACCCGGAAGACTTTACCGCCCAGGCCTCTATTGTCGCGCAGATGGTGCGCGAATTTGGTCCCTTCTTCATCAAGATGGCACAGGTGGCTGCATCCGGCTCGGATTTTCTTCCCGATGAGATCAGTGCGGCGCTGGAAGTGTTCCAGGAAGACGTTGAGCCGATGACGCCGACGGAGGTGGAACAGGCTTTTCTGGAAAGCTTCGGCGAGCTGCCGGGCAAACGTTACTACGATTTTGATGCCTCAAAGCCGCTGAAGTCGGGGTCTATAGCATCTGTTTTTGTCGCCGAAAAGCCGGTGCGCAACCGGCGTGGACGACAGGAACTGCGCACGGTTGTGGTGAAGGTAGGCCGTCACAACCTGGAGCGTGAATTTGTAATCGGTAAAACCGTAATCAAATTGGCTATTCTCAGCAGCCAGTACTGGGCGCCGCACTCCAAGCTATCTCCTTTTCTCAGTTCCTGGCTGGACCAGGTCGATCTGTTTGTCGACGGCTTTCGCGCGGAACTGGACTTTGAGGCTGAAGCCGCGGTGCAGGCGCGATTTGCCGAACGCGCTGCCTACACCGGAGGCTGGCACGTGCCGCAGGTTTACCAGACAACGCGCCGAGTCATAGAAATGGAATACATAGAAGGCGCCAACAGCCTGTCCGGGGCGTTCAGTCATCTGGGCAAACGCGGTGCGTTACGCGCGAGACGTAAGGTTGGGCGCGCCTTCCTGCATACGGTGCTGTCGCACCTGTTTGTTTATCGTGAGTTTCATGGTGACCTGCATCCTGGCAACCTGCTGGTCGATGAACAGCAGCGTCTTTACTTTATCGACTGGGGCAACAGCGTTGATATCGCCCCCATCTGGCGCCCCGTGCTGCGTTACCTGCAGGCGATACTGTCCGCCGACGAGCAGGCCATTGCCGACGCCATGATCGCCCTGGGCACAGATCAGCAAGCATTGCTTCCCCGGCGTGCAGAAATGCTCGTCTATATTCGTCAGGCGCTGGCGGAGAGTAAGGTCAAACCCATGGGCATGGACTTTCCCCTAGCCCTGTACAAGGAGGGCGTGGAGGGCTTGAAAACGCGGCTTGAACTCGCCGTTGGCCTGGGCACAGTCATGAGTCGGCAGGGAATCACCGTGAGCGGTGATTACCTCCACCTCACCCGGTCTATCACGGCGATGGTGGGCTCCTATCTTGGGCTTTACAGCGGCGTATCTCGCCTTGGCCTGGCGCAGGACGCCATGATTGTGATGTGCCGCTTTCCCTCGCTGGAGGGTTACCGGCAGGCGCAGGGCTACAGGCGACGACTGTTGCGTCAGGTGGCCAGGGACTTGCCGGCAGGGCTGGTGCCTGGCGTTTTGCACACTGCTGAACAGGCAGGTTGATCAGTACGTGTCTGTACCTGGCTGGTTCAGGCTATGCGACAACACCTTTTTCTCGCCAGGCGGACACCTGTTCCGCGGTGTATCCCGCTGCCAGCAGTAGTTCTTCCGTGTGTTCACCGAGGCGCGGCGGGTGGCGATTGAGGCTGGCAGGTGTGGCCGAGAAATGGCCGGGATAGCGCACTTAGCGCAAGGTGCCAAGTTCCGGATGCTCCGCGTCAAAAATCGTGCGATTGTGCTGCGCCTGTGGATCCTCGGCAAATTCGCGAATGGTCTTCACTTTACCAAAGGGCACGCCCTGCTGGTCAAAACGAGCAAGCAGCTCATCGGTATCCCACTTGGCAATTTCTGCTTCTATGGCATCCAGCCACGGTTCGAAACTGGCGACACGCTCGCCAATGTTGCGCATGCCTTCGCGCTCAAGTAGCTCGGTACATTCCAGCGCCTCACACAGGCCCTTGAAGTGGTTGTCCTGCAGCGCCATGCCCACCACATAGCCGTCTTTCGTTGCAAAGGTACGCAACACCGCCAGCGGCTCGGGGTCGGGCAGGTTTGAAGGCTGGAAGGCATCTACCGGAAGCATATCGGGCAGGGAATTGGCAGCGTAGGCATCGATCATCGGCACGTCCACCCGCTGGCCCTTGCCACTCCCGCCCAATCCATCGCGTCCGTACAGTGCGGCGAGCGCGACACCGGCAGCCGTGGTAGCCGTGGTTTTGTCGACTATCGCAGACTGTATCAGTTGCGGTTTGCCGCCAAAGGGTGCGCCCTGAATGTGCATCATGCCTACCATGCCCTGTGCAATCGGATCGTAGGCGCGGCGGTCAGAGTAGGGGCCCGAGGCGCCGAAACCGCTGATCGCGAGATAGATCAGCTTTTCATTCACGGCACTGAGGTCGTTGTAACCGACACCCAGTTTGTCGGCAACGCCAGCGCGAAAGTTCTCAATCACCAGGTCGGCGTCGGCAGCCAGTGTCTTCAGTATTGCAACCCCGTCGGGGTCCTGCAGGTTCAGGGCCAGACTGCGTTTGTTACGGTTCATCTGGCAATAAAAGCCAGTCAGCCCTCCTTTTTGGGGCGGCGCCAACCAGCGCGCGACCTCGCCGTGTGTTGGCTCGATCTTGATGACGTCCGCACCCAGGTCTCCCAGCATCTGGCTACACAAAGGCCCGGTGATCATGGCGGTAATGTCCAGCACCTTGATGCCTTGCAGAGGCCCTGTAGCCTTGCCCTCCAATGTGATATCCATGCATACACTTCCCGCAATGACTGGTCCGTTATTGTAGCCAGTTACAGCGAAGTAGCCAGCTACAGCCTGGCGCGCCCAGGATTGCCAGTCACGGCCCCCGGGGCCTATTGCAGGGTTGCCACAGAGCCGCTTGTAAAGCTGTGCGCCATTCAGTTCCTGTAAAGTACGTTGATGATTTCCCGTCGCAGGTCGACCGGGTTTACCACCTTGTCAAATGCCATGGCATCCGCCGGAATCCACGCCCCCGACTGCGCCGTTTGCATGTCCCGGGCCTGTTCCGGGCTTGCCCCGGACGCCGCTGCCCCGCCGATGGCGGGGACGCCGCCCAGGGAAACAGAGGGCAGGGCAAGGCTGATGGCCTGTCGGTCCCAGGGGTTCATGCCCATTACGGAAGAGCCAAAGCCGAATGCCTTACGCAGGGTCACCACGATCTTCTGCCCCCTGAAGCGCCGTTGCGCTGCGAACATCTGCCCCGCAGCCTTGAGTATCCCTTCGGCTTCTGATTCCGGTCCTGGCATCACACCCGGGTTATCAAGCAGTGTTATCAAAGGCAGGCCGAAGGCATGGGCGACTTCAATGAAGTGCGTTGCTTTTTCCGCAGCCGCACGCGTGATAGCGCCCGCCAGCAGGTTGGGCTGGTTGGCGACCACCATTGCCGGCACACCGCCAAAGCGCGCCAACACGCACAGTATCGAGCTGCCATAGCCTGGCTGCAGCTCCATCGTCGTATCCCTGTCTGCCAGGGATTGCAGCACAGCGCGCATATCGTAGGCCTGGCTGCCGTCGGGGGGAATGATGTCCAGCAGGGCGTCGGCGTCGCTGGGTAATGCCGCACCCGTTCGCGGTTCTCGGGGCGGCGCTTCGCCATGTCGTTGCGGCAGCATTGACAAAAAGTAGCGCGCTTGCGTCAGTGCCGCCTGCTCATCGCTGGCGAGATTGTGGGCGACGCCACTGCGGCTGGTGTGCATTGCCGCGCCGCCCAGTTCCTCAGGAGAAGCTTGTATGCCCAGCGATGCCTGCACCAGCGGTGGGCCCGCGGTAAACATCGAAGCTCCCTCAAGCATGACGATGAAATCTGCGAACATGCCGGTGAGAGCGCCATGGCCGGCAGCTGACCCAAGCACCAGCGTTACCACCGGCACCTGTCCCTTGAGATCAGCGACCAGTTGCAGGTCGTTGGGGCAGTTGGGATAACGTTCGCTACTGTTGTCGGCCCGTTCTCCAGCCCCGTCGAGCATGAGAACCAGGGGTAGCTGCTGCTCAAGGGCCAGCCGCACGAGGCGAGTTCGTTTGGCCGCGTTGGCATGACCGATTGATCCGCCCTTTACGGTAAAATCTTCAGCCAGCGCGACCACACTGCGCCCGTTCACCAGCCCCGTTCCACCGACCACACCATCGCCCGCCAGTGGCTCGTGTCCTGCAGGGTGGTTGCCGCCGGCAAGCGCACCAATCTCATTGAATGTGCCCGCCTCGAACAGCAGTTCGATGCGCTCCCTCGCGGTCAAGCGGCCCTTGTCGTGCTGTTTGCTGACCTTTTCTTTACCGCCCATGGCTTCTGCACGCAGCTGGCGTTGTTGTAGTTGCTGTAGAAGAAGCTGCCATTGCTCACGATGGGTTTTCAACTTGTATCCTCGCCAAATGCAGGTAGGAGCTGACTATAGCGGGAAAGACTCGGAGAGTCCTGCGAGCTTACACCGAGTATCTGAACTACACAGGCTTAAACAAAGCGGCCTGTCTCGCTATAGTGTGCCTTCGCTGGCCGCCTGATGCCGGCAGACAACACAATTGCGAGGTAACCCGTGTCACTGAGTTTTGACAGCGCCAGATTGCATAACCCTTTTCTTAACGACAGCCACGAAACCTGGCGGGCACAGCTGCGCCGTTTCGTCGACAAGGAAATCACACCGTACGTGGATGAATGGGACGAACAGGGTTTCATACCCGACGCGCTATGGCCCAAAGCCGCTGAATTTGGCCTCCTGGGGCTGGGCTACCCGGAGGAGTACGGCGGCACGTCGCAGGGTATAGATCTCTATCATCACAATATCGTGGGAGAAGAGATGGCGCGTACCAGCCTGGGAGGTTTGCCCAGTACCTTGCTGTCCCATGGTATCGGCCTGCCGCCGGTAGTGGCTTTTGGTTCTGAAGAACTCAAGCAGGAGTTGATCTCTCCTGTACTCGCCGGCGAGAAACGCATTGCCCTGGCCATAACAGAGCCCTCAGGTGGCTCAGATGTGGCAAACCTGCAAACAACTGCGGTGCGCAATGGCGATCACTACATCGTTAATGGCAGTAAAACGTTTATTTCGGGCGGCATGGGCGCCAACTGGTTTACCACCGGCGTGCGCACCGGTGGAGCAGGCGCTGCGGGTGTGTCAGTGCTGGTGATCCCGGCGAATGCAGAGGGAGTGAGCCGCACGCCCCTAGCAAAGAAGCAGGGCTGGTGGTGCAGCGACACGGCCACCCTGTACTTTGACAACGTGAAAGTGCCGGCTGGCAACCTGCTGGCCGAGGAAGGGCACGGCTTCTTGGTGATTGCCAATAACTTCAATGCCGAGCGCATGGCCATGTGCGTGATGATGGAAGCCAGCGCAAGGGTGTGCCTTGAGGAGGCGGTTAACTGGGCTCGGGATCGCCAGACCTTTGGTAAAAGATTGGCAGATCATCAGGTCATCCGCCATAAGGTCGCGGAAATGAAGCAGCGTATCAACGCCTGTCAGGCCTATATTGCCTATTGCAGCCGCCAGATGATTGATGGCAGTGCAGACTTCGGTGATATTGCCCTGCTCAAAGTACAGTGTAGCCAGACCATGGAGTTCTGCGCGCGTGAGGCGATGCAGATACTGGGCGGCATTGGTTATATGCGCGGTAACAGGGTAGAGCGAATTTATCGCGAGGTAAGAGTGAATGCGATAGGCGGTGGCTCAGAGGAAATCATGCGCGACCTGGCCAGTCGGCAATATAAACTGTAATCAGACAGTGAGCGCTTTGGCCATGGTATTTGCACACATGCTGCAATGGGCAAGGTGTCACGCGTAACGATAATAATGAACTGTGTTTCATGAAGGGTAGGAAAACCATGCTTCTGAATTATCTGAAAAAACCTGTTCTTTCAGGCCTTGCGGTGCTGCTCTGCGCAGTAAGCGCACCCGCTCTGGCAGCGGCAAAGCCGAATATTCTGGTTATCTGGGGAGACGACATAGGTTGGTCGAACATCAGCGCCTATCATCGCGGAATGCTTGGCAGCAGAACGCCCAATATCGATCGCATCGCGCAGGAGGGAGCGCTGTTTACCGACTATTACGGTGAGCAGAGCTGCACGGCAGGGCGCTCCGCGTTTATTACCGGCCAGCATCCCTTGCGCACCGGCCTGTTGAAGGTAGGCATGCCCGGCGCGGAGATAGGCCTGAGCGAGAAAGATCCAACCATCGCGGAATTACTCAAACCGCATGGCTATGCCACTGGCCAGTTTGGCAAGAACCACCTCGGTGACAAGGACGAGTTTCTGCCCAGCAACCATGGCTTTGACGAGTTTTTCGGCAACCTTTATCACCTCAATGCCGAGGAAGAGCCGGAAACCTACTTCTATCCCAAAGACCCGGCCTTTCATCAGCGCTATGCACCGCGAGGCGTTATCCGTTCCTACGCGGATGGCAAGGTCGAGGATACCGGCCCATTGACGCGCAAACGTATGGAGACGGTGGACCAGGAGTTTACTGACGCCGCACTGAAATTTATCGACAGGGCTCACGCCGACAAGACGCCATTCTTTGTCTGGTTCAATGCCACGCGCATGCACGTGTGGACGCGACTGGCGCCGAAGTGGCAGGGCGCCTCCGGCTTTGGGCTCTACGCCGATGGCCTAATGGAGCATGATCATCACGTCGGCCAGTTGTTGAACAAGCTTGATGATCTTGGCATCGCTGACAATACGATTGTGATTTACTCTACTGACAACGGCTCGCAAACCAACACCTACCCGGACGGCGGCTCAGAACCCTTCCGCGGTGAAAAAGGATCAACCTGGGAAGGTGGTTTCAGGGTTCCGGCCTTGATCCGCTGGCCCGGTGTGGTCGCTCCGGGAAGAGTGATCAACGATATTGTTTCGCATCAGGACTGGTTGCCGACCCTGCTGCGGGCCGCCGGTGAACCAGATATCAAGAGCAAACTGCTCAAGGGTCATCGCGCCGGCAAGAGCAGCTACAAAGTGCATCTGGATGGTTACGACCAGACGGATCTTCTGGCCGGCAAAGGCCCGGGTAAGCGACAGAACGTTTTTTACTTTGACGACAACGCACAGTTCAACGCGCTGCGCTGGAACGACTGGAAAATACATTTTGCTTTTCAGATGGAAGGCTGGGCCGGCCCGCGTGAAGCGCTCAACTTTCCACGCATTATCAACCTGCGCACGGACCCCTATGAGACGTCCATAGACTCCGGGCTCTACAGTCGCTTCTTCGCCGATCAGTTGTGGTTGTTTGTGCCGGTACAGCAGGAGGTTGGTAAGTGGCTGATGACGTTCCGCGAGTACCCGCCACGCCAGGCCACCGCCAGTTTTACTATCGACAAGATGATGCAGGGTATGCAGCAGATGATGCAGATGCGCGCTGGCCAGGTGCCGCCACCTGCCCAGCGTCAGGGACAATAAACACAGCACACAGGAGATTGCCTATGGGACGCTGGAGCAGAGAGGAAATAGAGCAGGCCTTCGACGGGTTTCAGGCAGCTGCGTTAAAGGGTGCCCAGGAGGGAGACTGGCGGGACTGGGCCGATACCTTCACCGTCGACGCGACCTACTTCGAGCACCAGTACGGCCGCTTTTGGGGGCGTGAGAACATATACCGGTGGATCAGTAAAACCATGGGCGTTTTTCCTGCCAGCAGTATGACCGCGTTTCCCATCCGCTGGTACAGCATAGACGAGGACAGGGGTTGGGTTATCTGTGAAGTGTTAAACCGCATGGAGGACCTTGGCGACGGTGTGATTTACGAAGAACCCAACATCACGATATTGCACTACGCCGGGAATGGCTTGTTCAGCTATGAAGAGGATGCTTATGACCGCAAGCGTATGGGAGACATGGTCGTGCGCTGGATAAAGGCTAAGGAAAGGCAGGCGCAGCCCTGAGTGGTTCACTTAGGCCTCCTGTGAACCTGCTATCGGTTCTTCAATTCGACTTGCGCAGAGCGCCGTTCTGCCCGGATTCAGCGGCGGACCGAACGCGCGCGTGCCTGGACATGGCGCGCTGGGCCGATCAGAACGGCCTCTCGGTGATAGGCTTTTCCGAGCACCACAACACCGAAGACGGTTTTCTCAGCGCGCCGTTGATGATGGCCATGGCGGTGGCGGCCAGCACCCGTAACATCGCCATCAGCGTCAGTGCACTGCAACTGCCACTGCACGATCCCCTGCGAGTGGCGGAGGATGTTGTTGCGCTTGATGACATATCCCGGGGACGCTTCACGCTCACAGTAGGGCTGGGCTATCGCCAGTTGGAGTACCAGACCTTTGCCGTGGACTGGTCCACTCGCGGCCGTGTCTTCGATGACAAACTGAGTGTGTTGTTGCGAGCGCTTGACGGGGAGGTACTGGAGCTTGATAGCTGCCGGTTCCAGCTGCAGCCGGCCCTGCAAAAGCCCGTGCGGTCCGTTGTATTTGTAGGTGGCAACAGCCGGGCTGCCGCTGCCAGGGCGGCGCGTTTTGGCTTGTTCTTCGCCCCGCCTGTTGACGATCCGGCGCTGGCAGCGATCTATAAGGATGAATGCACCGCCCGTGGCTTTAACGAGGGATACGTCATTTCCCCCAGAGAACCCTGCCTGACGCTCATTGCCGAGGACCCAGAAGAAGCCTGGGAAAAAGTGGGGCCGTACCTGCTTTACGATGCGCAGGCGTATGCACGCTGGCGCCACCCGACCCGGCGTGCCTACGCCGAGTCGAGCGCAACGACCCTGGAAGACCTGAGGGAGGAGGGCAAGTACGCGATTCTCAGCCCGGCAGAGGCCGCTGAGAAAATCACTCGCAAGGGCTCTATCAATCTTTCACCGCTATGCGGTGGTGTTCCCATAGATGCAGCCTGGGAGAGTCTGCATCTTTATGTTGAAAGAGTCGTTCCCTTACTTGCCAGCTAGCAGTGTGACGTAAGTCAGGCAGCGTTTTCCCTGTTGTCCGCCTGCCCGTCAATCGGTGAATCAGGGGAGTGCGCAATGGCTTCTTCCTCTACACCCCGTGGATCCATCTCAAAACCAACCGGTGAGCCATCCGCTGCGGCGGCCTCGAAGGGAATCTGCTCATCAACAGAGACGGCCCTGGGCTGACGGAACTGCACTGCCAGGAACATTGCCATCGCCAGACACAAGCCGGTAAATGCCCAGAACAGTGCCGATGGGCCGGCTATGGCCATCAACTGGCCCAGTGGCAGGGGCGCCAGGGCGGCGCCGATTGCGTTCAGCAGTAGCACTGACGTGCCAATCTGTACGAATTCGTCGCTTTTGGAAACATCCGCCGCCGTTGCCAGGGCGATCGCGTAAAGCGGCATAACCATCGCGCCAAACAGGAATACGCTCGCCAGGTACCAGGGCAGGCCTATACTCATGGCCACGGCTGCGGCGGTGACTGCACCTCCGACGCATAGCAGCGTAAGCACGATACGTCGATCAAAGCGATCCGAGACCAGGCCGATCGGATACTGCAGCAGTGCACCGCCGGCTATGGCTGTGCTCATAAACCAGGTGACGTCCATTGGCGAAGTACTGTAGGAGCTCGCAAAAACCGCACCCAGCGACCAGAAGCTGCCTACCACCAGGCCGGACAGCAGTGCGCCCGCAAAGGCCGAGCGAGAACGGCGGTAGAGCAGACTGAACTGGAACTGGGTGGGCTCAACGGGCTGGGGCGCCATACGCCGGGTCATGCCCACCGGCAGGATAGCCAGCGCGAGAAAGATGGCCGCGATAGAAAACGGCGTGGAGCTGTCCACCGGGCCTACATTGATGAGGAATTGCCCTCCCATCATGGCGATCAGTGTGACGAAGGTATAAACCGACAGAATACGGCCGCGGGTCTCTGCGGTGGATTGGCTGTTCAGCCAGCTCTCAATAACGGTATACAGCCCACTGATCGCCGCGCCGGTGAAGAAACGCAGCACCAGCCAGGCCTGCCACTGGTCCAGCATTTCCAGTGACAGCAGCGCGCAGATCATTATTGCGGTGAGCACGCCAAAACCGCGGATATGTCCCACGCGGCGCAGAATTCGCGGAATGGCCAGGCAGCCAACGACAAAACCCAGGAAGTAGCAGGACGCACTCAGGCCGATAATGAACTCCGACATTCCCACCGCCCCTGCGCGCAGTGGCAGCAGCGTGAGCTGTAGCCCGTGTCCCACCAGCAACAGCGCGGTGGATAGCAGCAGGGACGTGACGGTGAGCAGTACCTTCATGGCGTGTAACAGTTTCCTCTGGGTAATTCATGTAGAACGATCGCGGTGTTTCAGGGCGCGGACCAAACCAATGCCTGAAACGCGTATCTTGGTGCCGCAGTTTCCACAAATCAACCGATGTATCGAATAGTCTTACCACTGAGGCGAAATCAGCGACCGGGAAACGGCGCGCACTCTACCATAGCGTGGCGACTGGACTACACTGCAGTCGACTATTCTTTACCTGTCCTGCTACACAACCGTGGTAACGGAGGCGCCTAATGCAAGGTTTTCTGAACAGCCGCCAGAATTGGCTGGCACGAGTCATCACTCACCTGTCATGGAGTCTGTGGTGCAGCCTGCTGCTGTTTTCCAACCTGGCAGCAAGCAACACTGCGCCGCCGGAGATCGCGTTACAACAAGCACCCCAGGGCGCCCCCAACGTGGTGCTGGTGCTGCTGGATGATGTCGGTTTTGGCGCCGCCAGTACCTTTGGAGGACCGGCCAGCACGCCGGCCCTGGAAGCGTTAGCCGCCGCCGGCCTGCGCTACAACCGCTTTCACACGACGGCAATCTGTTCGCCCACACGCGCCTCGCTCCTCACCGGACGCGATTCACACGCGGTAAACGTAGGTGCTGTATTGAACTCCAGTAACAGCTACCCAGGCTATCAGGGCGTGCTTAGAAAGGAGGCGGCGACCGTCGCTGAAGTGTTACGCCAGAATGGCTACAGCACAGCGGCATTTGGCAAATGGCATCTAGCACCAGCGTGGGAGACATCACCCTCCGGCCCGTTTGACCGCTGGCCTACTGGCCTGGGCTTTGAAACGTTCTATGGCTTTCTGGGCGGGGAAACCGACCAGTTCGAACCCACCCTTTACTCCGGTACCACGCCTGTAATGCGACCACCCGGTGACGACTACCATCTGACGGAAGACCTTGCCGATCAGGCCATTCGCTGGATGCGCAGACAGCAGGCAGTTACTCCGGACAAACCGTTCTTTCTCTATTTTGCAACGGGCGCTGTGCATGCCCCACTGCAGGTCCCGCAACAGTGGATTGAGCAATACCGCGGTCGTTTTGCGGACGGCTGGGACGCTCTGCGCGAGGACATCTTTACTGCGCAAAAAGCGCTTGGGGTGATTCCGGCCTCCACTCGTCTGACGTCTCGGCCCGGGGAGCTGCCGGCATGGGACTCGCTCAGCAAAGACGAAAAGCGGGTGGCAGAGCGATTTATGGAAACCTTTGCCGGTTTTCTGGCCCACACCGACGCGCAGGTGGGGCGACTGGTCGACGAGCTCAAAACCAGTGGTGAATTTGAGAACACCCTGTTCCTGTATGTGGTGGGAGATAACGGCAGCAGTGGCGAAGGCGGCCCTGGCGGCAGTATCAACTATATGGGCGCCCTGCAGGGTCTGGGTGAGTCATTGCAGGTACAGCTTGCACGACTCGATGAGATAGGCGGTGCAGACAGCTATGCGCAATACAATGCCGCCTGGGCCTGGGCGTTGAATGCCCCGTTTCAGTGGGTCAAACAAGTCGCTTCTCACCTTGGCGGTACCCGCAACCCGCTGGTAGTAAGCTGGCCGAAGACAATTAGTGATGGCGGCGGATTACGCAGTCAGTTCTCCCATGTCAATGACATCACCCCCACGATTCTGGAGGCAGCGGGGCTGGACCTGCCGGATGAGGTAAACGGGCACCGGCAGCTCCCGCTGGATGGCAGCAGCCTGCTACCGAGTTTCCGCGATGCGGCGGCAAAAGAACACAAAACAACCCAGTACTTCGAGGTGCACGGCCATCGCTCCATCTACCACGATGGATGGATGGCCTCTGCCAGGCATGACCGGATTCCATGGACTGTTGGCCTGCGCATGGGGCCTACGCCGTTCGAGGATGATGTATGGGAGCTGTACCACCTCGACGAAGACTTCAGTCAGGCACATGACCTGGCTGCTACACACCCTCAGAAGCTGCGCGCAATGCAGGCCCTGTTCGACCGGGAAGCGTCCCGGCTTGGCATTCTGCCACTGCGTAGCTCCCTGGACAGCCGAACACCCATGCCCAGCCTGGTAGGGGACCGTACACGCTTTAGCTACTACCCGGGCGCTGTAGGCATCCCCGAGGGCAGTGCACCCCCCATCAAAAATCGCTCCTGGCGCCTGCAGGCAGAGCTCAGTGCAGACCAGGGCGCTGCCCGCGGGGTTATCGCCACTATGGGCGGGACAGCCGCAGGTTGGACCCTGTACCTGGACGAGGGCGGAGTCCCCGTTTTCGAGTATCGAATCTTTGAGCTGGGCCATATACGCATCGCCGGTGACACGGCTGTGACGGGCCGGCAGACCCTTAAACTGGAGTTTCAGTATGCGGGCCCCGGCTATGGTAAAGGCGGTACCTTCCGTCTTTACCTTGACGGGCGAGAGCTCGACAGTGAGCAGGTGCCCGCGTCACCACCTGCATACTTTTCAATTGATGAGACCTTTGATGTGGGTGTGGACAGCGGTTCTCCCGCCGGACACTACCCCGCAGAGGCCTCACCCGGTTACGAGTTTAGCGGTGGCGAGCTGCACCGCGTCGACGTCGAATTATTGTAGAAGACAGGAGCCAATCATGAATCTTGATGGAAAAATCGCACTGGTCACAGGCGCGGGACAAGGCGTAGGCGAAGGCATTGCACGTGCACTGCACGCCCGGGGTGCTACCGTGATTATTGCGGAATATGATCGCGAGTCCGGTGAGCGCACGGCAGCGTCATTGGAGCGAGGTATGTTCATGCCGGTAGATGTCAGGGAGCGCACGCAGGTAGAGGGTGCTGTAGCGCAAGCACTGGATCAGTTCGGGCGGCTGGACATACTGGTCAACAATGCCTACCCAACAGGCACTCCGCCAGCTCGCCTGGAGACCCGCGAGGATGAGGACTTTGAACGCGCGCTCACCGGCGGTTTTATGGCGCCCTGGTGGGCGATGAAAGCGGCCTTTCCCTCTATGCGGGAACGCCAATGGGGGCGGGTGATCAACATTGCTTCACTCAATGGCGTTAACGCTCACCCGTATACCGTCGAATACAATTCTGCGAAGGAAGCCCTGCGGGCACTGTCCCGAACCGCAGCCCGGGAATGGGCTAAACATGGAATATGCGTCAATATTATCTGCCCGGCGGCGAGAACGGCTGCCTATGACCGATTTGCAGCCCACTCTCCCGACAATGCCGCGCTGATGTTGCAGCAGAATCCAATGGGACGTATGGGCGACCCGGAGCACGATATAGGCGGGGTTGCCGCCTTCCTCGCGTCTGAAGAGGCCAGGTATCTCACTGGTAACACCTTATTCGCCGACGGCGGTGGCCATATCAACGGTGTAAATTGGGAACCCCCGGTTGCCTGAGACTTGCCCGTCTCCGCGAGGCATTGCGCAACCGGCATTGCTGCAAAGTAGAGCAACTGTCAACTTACAGACATTTTTAACGTGGCCGGTAGACTAAGCTGCTGACATCTGGCCCTTGCGGAGTTCGCGTGGGTAGATACGAAGAGACAGTCCCTGCAACTACAAAGTCGTGAGGCCCGGTAATGCTCAGCACAGACGTTCATCAGGAAATCGCCAAAAAAATATTCCAGTGCTTCAAGGATCACAGCCAGATTCCGCTACTCAATACCAGCTACCCGGAACTTGAGGTGGAGGACAGCTATCGCATACAGGAACACGTGGTAGCCGCATTCCAGGCAGAGGGCCGCAGTATCAAGGGTTATAAGATCGGCCTTACATCCAAAGCCATGCAGGAGATGGCGGGCAGCTCAGAGCCTGACTACAGCGCCATGCTCGACCATATGTTTCTCGATGAAAGCAGTGAGACCCCTCTGGCGGAGTGGGCATCACCCATCGTGGAAATCGAATTGGCATTTGTGATGAAGGAAGAGCTCTCCGGCCCCGGCGTCAACGTGGCAGACGTCATTCGCGCCACGGATTTTGTTTTGCCGGCTATCGAGATAGTGGATTTTCGTGTAGCCCTCTCTCCCGGTATGGACGTGCGCGATACTATTGCCGATCTGGCCGCAGTGGGAGGCGTGGTCCTGGGTGGCAATCCTGTGGATTTGCGCGATATCGATATACGCAACGTACAGGGCAGCCTGATCATCAATGGCGAGACCCGGGAGCAGGGGCTTTCCTCGGCGGTATTGGGTAACCCGCTCACAGCAGTTGCATGGCTTGCCAATAAATTGTCTGAATTTGATGTCAGCTTCAAGCCTGGCGACGTCATTCTGTCCGGCTCTTGCGTCCGCGCACTTCCGGTGCAGGCGGGGGACGAGGTGGTAGCGCGCTTCGACAATGGCTTCGGCGATGTCGCCATCACTTTCACCTGAGCGAGCGACCAACAGGCCGCACGTTGCAACCAAGGGAGCGCAACATGGAAAACACCGCATTACGCAAATGGCGCAGCGGGGACAAGTCACTGGGTATCTGGTTCAACCTTCCCGATCTACACGTTGCGGAGACGCTGGCCCGGGCTGGTGCCGACTGGATCTGCTTTGATCTGCAACACGGCTTGATGGACTACAGCGATCTAACCCGTTTGATGCCGGCGATTACCGGGTTGCCGGTCACGCCAATAGTCCGCGTGGCCGCCAATCAGCCAGACCAGATTGGCAAGGCCCTGGACGCTGGTGCGCAGGGCGTCATTGTGCCGGTGGTCAATACCGCAGAGGACGCGAGAGCGGCAGTTGCCGCCAGTTATTACCCGCCCAAGGGGCAGCGCTCCTGCGGCCCCATGCGCGACGTCATGCTGGAGGGGCTCGGCTACCTCGGCACCGCCAATGACCAGGTAGCCTGCCTGTTGATGATCGAGACAGAGGAGGGTCTGCGCAACCTTGAATCGATCGCTGCCGTTGAGGGCGTCACCGGCTTGTTTGTCGGCCCAATGGACTTGACCTATGGCCTGGGCTTAACGCCAGGCGACTTTGCCAACGCGCGTTTTGTTGACGCTGTCGCAACGATAAAGGCAACCTGTCAACGCCATCAGTTGAGCTGCGGTATATTCGGCTACAACGCTGAAATGGCCGAAAAGTCTCTGGCGGATGGTTTCGATTTCGCCTCAATCGGCAGCGATATCAGTTTTCTGCGCGATGGCGTCGGTAGAGCAATGGCCATCGCCAGGGGAGAAGACCCCGATAGCGTAGCTGCCCGCGGCGGTTATTGATCAACCAGAGAAACAGATAGATGAGGGCAATAGCATGGATATTATCCAGTCGCTTGGCGAGATAGTCGGTAGCAAAGGCCTGTTGTCAGGCGATGATGTGACCTCACGCCCTAATTTCAGTTGGGGTATGGGCAATTGCCCGGCCAGGGCCATTGTGCGCCCCAGCACGACAGAGGAACTGTCGAGGGTCATGGCGCTTTGCCACCAGTATGACCAGACCGTAGTGCCCTGGGGCGGACTCAGCGGCCTGGTCAATGGGATTACCTGCGAACCCGACGATATCGTGATCACCCTCGAAAGAATGAACGCGATTGAGCACATCGATGCAGAGGCCGGCACCATGACCGTGCAATCGGGGGCCATACTGCAGAACGTGCAGGAGGCCGCCAGCGATGCAGGCTGGTTGTTTGCGGTGGATTTTGGCGCCCGCGGCAGTGCGCATATTGGCGGCATGATAAGCACCAACGCCGGAGGCAACAGCGTGGTGCGCTATGGCATGATGCGTGAGCAGGTTCTGGGCCTGGAGGCGGTGATGGCCGACGGCACCGTGATCTCCTCAATGAACGAGATGCTCAAGAACAATGCCGGCTACGATATCAAGCATTTGTTCATTGGCAGCGAGGGCACCCTGGGTATTGTTACGCGAGCCGTGTTGCGCTTACGACCAGCACCGCGCACCGTGCAAACGGCCTTTGTCGCACTGAACAGTTTCACCGAGGTAGCCGGTCTGTTGCGCCAGCTGGGTACCGACTTCGAGGGCAAACTCAGTTCATTTGAGGTGATGTGGCATAACCACTATCACTATATGGTGGAGGAGACTGGCAAGCACCAGGCATTCCTGCCCACGCATTATCCGTACTACGTGCTGCTGGAAACCGAGGGATCGGACGCTGAGCGTGAAGAGGAGCTGTTCATGTCGGTGTTGGGTGGCCTGATGGAAGAAGGGCACATTGCAGATGCCGTGATCGCCCAGTCCAGCCAGCAGGCCGCGCAGATATGGGAAATGCGTGACGACGTGGAAACGCTGGTGCACAACATCAGCCCGGTGGCAGTGTTCGATGTCAGTCTGCCTATCCGTGAAATGGAAACCTATGTGCAAACCGTTGAAGCAGCAGTAAAGCAACGCTTCCCGAAAGCAAGGCTGGTTGCTTTTGGGCACCTCGGTGACGGTAACATTCATCTAGGTGTCGGCCCGGCCGAGGACAAACACGCTGTGGAGACCATCGTTTACGACGAGTTGGCGAAGATCAATGGCTCCGTATCTGCCGAACACGGCATTGGTATGGAGAAACGCGAGTTTTTGCCCTGTTCACGCTCGCCGGCAGAAATCGCAGTGATGAGGAGCCTAAAACAGGCGCTGGACCCCAAGCACCTGCTCAATCCCGGAAAAGTGTTCGAGGCCTGAACTGGGGCGCGGGCAGCTCAGTCCTTGTCGGCGCTGTAAAGGGGCGCGAGTTGCTCCATGCCTACTGCTATTTCGTACTTTTCTGCCAATAGCCGCAGGTCATTGAAGTAAATCTTGCCGTAGCGCAGCTCGATGTCGCCGTTGCGCTCCAGTGACTTCAACTCTTTGCTGACGCTCTGCCTGGATGCGCCCAGCATGTTACTGAGCTCTTCGTGGGATATCTCGATATACGTCTCACCGAGCTCATTTTCGCGGCCGTGGCTGTACGCCAGCCGGTGCAGGATGCGCCCAAGACGAACGTGGAGTTTCAGACCAAGCGCTTCGTCGTTCAGCGAATAGAGATAGCGCACCCTGCGGCACAATACGCGGTTCAACTCGCGGTGAATCTCCGGGTATTTTTCGCACAGTAACTCGAATTGCGCCTTGCTCAGTACCAGGAGTCGCGACTCTTTGGACGCTACCGCGTGACTCACGCGGGGGAGTCCATCCAGCACGCCCATTTCCCCAAAGCAGTCTCCGGCGCGAAATTCCCCTGCGGTGATTTCAGCACCATCAAGCGAGTAGTTACACAGCTTCACAGCGCCTTCAAGCAATCGATATAGTTCGGTAGGCGGATCGTCCCTGCGATACACCGCCTCACCTTTACTCACGTGTCGCGTACTGCCCACGGCCTCTATTTCCTCGCGGATGGCCAAGGGCAGCTCGCCAATAAAATCATGCAGGTAGGGAATGACTTTCATCCTGCCTAGATACCACAGTCAGGCCGTTATGAACAGTGCGCGGTTTATGCCGAGCTACCTACGCAAGGGAGGGTACGCGGACCGTGACCACTCTAGATGCCCAAAGCCTGCTTGAATTCGCCGTAGACCTCGTCAATACACAACTTCAAATCGTGTAAGTGGGGTAGCGCCCGACGGCCAGCCACCAGGCCAAAAAACAGCGTGCCATCGTAGCTGTAGACAGTGACGTTGAGTGCGTTCATTGGCGCTATGCCTGATATGGGGTAGGTGGCGATCATTCTTGCGCCGCCAAAATATCGTGTCTCAGCCGGCCCGGGAACGTTGGATATCACCAGGTTGAAGGGGGGCGGCATTACACCCTCAAGGCGCAGGCTTTTACCGATTGCACCCAGTGTCGCAACGCCAAAGCTGTAGACCTGGGTGGCGCCGGCATCGATGCCCGAATACAACTCTTTAGCCTGCGCCATGGATTCACTGATGGTTCCCAGGCGACTTGCCGGGTCCTGCCCGGGGCCGCCGAGCTTCACCTGAATAGCGGTGACCATATTGCCTTCCTGTTCACTGCCGGGCTGGCGCAGGTTGACCGGTACAGCGGCTACCAATGGCCCGGAGGGTACCTGCCCCTGCTCGCCCAGGTAGCGCAGCAGCGCTGCGTCGCAGATGGCCAGCACCACATCATTTAGCGTGGCTCCCTGTGACCGCCCCATGGCCTTGAGTTCCGCCAGCGGGAATTCAGTAAAAGCCACGTTTCTTGCCGCGCTGACATGCGCACCCAGCGCCGTATTGGGGCTGGATAAAGGCAGGGCCACGCGCCTGTCGCGTCGCAGGAAACGGTTGCGCACTATCCTGCCGGTAAGTTGGCCAAGGCCGCTGGCGATATCCCTGCTTGCGCCCAGCAGGGTCAGGGGCGCCCGCAGTGAATCGGGTACGGAACGATGCGGTGCAGTGCTGCGAGGTTTGCTGCGCTGCCAGATCGGCCGCACAGTGCCGCCCGTTGCCTTGCGACTGGTAGACTCGGACATCCACTTGGAGAACGTCGCGCCATCGCAGATTGCGTGGTGGATCTTGATATAGAGGGCAAAGCGGCGGTTTTGCAGGCCCTCTATCAGATAGAACTCCCAAAGTGGGCGGTCGCGGTCCAGCAGGTTCGCGTGAATCCTGGCCAGCAGGTTGCGCAATTGCTCGTCACTACCCGGTTTCGGCAGCACCGTGTGGCGCACGTGATAATCGATGTCGAAGTCTTCATCGACAACCAGTTCCGGCAAAGAGCCCATCGGCATCCTCACCGTTTCATTGAACGGGGATCCTGGCGGGCAGGCACGCAGTTCCTGCAGTAGGGCGTGTAACCATGCAGAGCCCTTGCCTTTGGGCAACTCGAAGATCTGCAGGCCAGCCACGTGTGCTGGCAGTTCCTGGCTCTCAACAGCCAGAAAAATTGAATCGACGGCGCTCAATTTGTTCATCAGTTGGCCTTTTTACGAGGTGACCGGGTTTTTGCTTGTGCCTTCGAGGAGGGCTTGCGCCGGCTGCGTCCGGATGTCTTCTTGCCGACAGCGGTGGTTTGTCGCGCTGCTGCCTGTTTCAGCTCATCGAAAGCGCGCTGCATACACTCAATGTAGAAAGCTGGATCAGGCATCATGCTGCGGTCTGACAGGGGGGCGATCACCAGGCCACCGTCGTAGCTGGTGACAGCGTGACTGATACCCATGTTATCGGAGATGACGGCCAGGCCGGTGAACATCATCAGGCGGGCACCGCAGAAGTACAGTGGCTGTTGTGGGCCCGGAACGTTCGTCACAACCATATTGTGCTTGGCGCGAAACGCCCGGCCCGGGCCAGTGGCTGCGGCGATGGCTCTGCCCGCCAGCAACAGCGTGGGGGCGGGCAGTTGTTCCTGCATCTCGACCAGCTCACGTGCACCCACCGCGTTCAACTTCTTCAGGTGCTGCATCTCCCTGGACACCGCAGCAAGCCGTGCCAATGGGTCGCGCTCAAGGGTTTGCATGCTGGTTCTGGCCAGATGAACTTTATTGCCGCCGGTGCCCTTTTCATCTGCTGCACGCACGCTGACTGGCACCATGGCTGTGAGCGAGAGATCCGGTGTTTCGTACTTGCTGTCCAGGTAGCAGGACATGGCGCCACCACAGACCGTCAGCACCACATCGTTAATGGTGGCGCCGGGTACTACCGACTTGATGCGTTTGAAGTCTTCCAGGGAAAAGCGCGCTGCATCCCACACCCGGTGAGGGGAAATTTCCTTGTTGAAGCGCGTAAACGGCGCGAGCTCGGCGCCATCATGGCCCGCTTCGCTGACTTGCTTTTCCCTGCGCAGGCTATTGCGCAGTTTGCTGGCAATGGTCAGCCCCGTGCGTTGTGCCCTGGTGGCGTTATTCAGCCCTGCCTTGAGCAACAATTGCGCGGGATGGGGTTCTGCCTCCGGACGCCAGCGCACAGTGCGGCGCTCCGCCTCGGGGTAAGGCTCCAGGTCGTGCAGGCCCATGGTCATCTCTGCCGCCGCGACGCCATCAATGGCCACATGATGGACCTTGGTCATGATGGCGAATGACCCCTTGGGGAGGAACTCGACGTTGTCCAGGCCCTCAATGACGTACATCTCCCACACCGGCCGCGACATATCCAGTGGCCTCGAGTGCAGCCGCGAAACCTGAATACACAGTTGTCGCCAGTCGCCCGGTTTGGGCAGGGCTATATGGCGAACATGAAACTCCAGATCAAAATCCGGGTCGTTTATCCAGTAGGGGTAGTCCAGGTTCAGCGGCACGTTTACCAGTCGTTGTCGGTACACCGGGGAGGAGCCCAGGCGGCTGCGCACAAAGTCCAGAATCTGCTTGAAGCGGACGGGGCCATCTTTTACGCCGCTCTGATCGTAGACGTAGAGCATGGAGATATGCTGGTGGCGGCTCTGCTTGTCGGTGTACAGGAAGAAAGCATCGCCGCCGGTTGTCTGTCGCATCACGCTCTCCTTCAGTGGCCCGCCAACAGCAGGCCACATGCTGTCGCTCTTATTTGGTCAGTTTGTTGTCTGCAGCGGCCTGTTCCATCAGCTCCTGCCGCCAGTCATGGCTGCGCTTGATGATGTACTGGTGGATATCCTGCAGCTGGTCCTGGTCAAGGATTTCGCCAAATGGCGGCATGCCTTTGTGTGACTGGAGACCAAACAGGATTGCCATGAAGTCCTGGTGTTTCTGTTCAGACAGGTAGCGCAGGTCAGGAATGATATTAGCGCTGATCACGGACAAGCCGTGGCAGGCACCACAATGGTTGGCAAACAACTGCTTGCCGTTTTCCAGGGCTGCAGCATCGGCAGTGACAGGTGGCGGTGCGGGCAGTTCGATGACCCTGCGTTGCACTTCAGGCATTTTGGCCTTGCCGTTCAACTTGAACACGTACAGGTTGGAATCCGGTACTACCTTGGTGCGCTGCGCCAGCGCGCCAAAAGTGATTGCAAAGGCGCCGCCCCAGCCGACGTTGAAAGCGACATACTGTTCACCGTCTATGGCGTAGGTAACCGGGCCTGCTACCGCGCCGCTGCTTACCTCACGCTGCCATAGCTGTTTGCCGGTATCCGCGGCATAGGCCACCACGCGCCCGTCTGCCGTGCCCTGGAATACCAGGTTGCCCGCCGTGCTGAGCGTCCCGCCGTTGTGAATGTGGTCGTAGGGTTGCGTCCAGCGTGCTTCCTGCTTGACGGGGTCCCAGGCCACCAGGTTTCCGCGGTAGACCTGGGCCAGCTCTTCAATGCCCTCCAGAGTCTCCGGCACAATCGGCATGGCTATGCCCAGATTGGGCACAGCGGTGCGCACTTTTCCAGCGGTTTCCAGTGGCACAAAATGTTCCATGGTGACCTGCTGCGGAATATAGACCAGGCCGGTTTGCGGGTTGAAACTCATAGGCGGCCAGTTGTGCGCGCCCTGGGAACCGGGGAACACGGTTTTTGGTTCACTGTTGGTCCAGTAATCCGCCGCCTCTTTGTCAACGATTGGGCGGCCGTTGGCATCGATACCTTTGGCCCAGGTGATCTCGCCGAACTTACCGGCGGAGATGAATTGCCCACTGGCCGCGTCCAGAACGTAGAAAAAGCCGTTCTTGGGCGCCTGCATGACCACTCGCCGCTCTTTACCGTCTATGGGCAGGTCGGTCACGATAATGTGCTGGGTGGCGGTGTAATCCCAGGCGTCTCCGGGCGTGGTCTGGTAGTGCCAGACGTACTCGCCACTGTCCGGGCGCAGCGCCACAATAGAGGAGATGAACAGGTTGTCGCCCTTGGCCTCGGAACGCAGTTTATAGTTCCAGAAAGAACCGTTGCCGACACCGATGTACAGCAGGTCCAGCTCCGGGTCATAGGCCATGGCGTCCCACACGGTACCGCCGCCGCCCTGTATCCAGTACTGGTCGCCATGCCAGGTTTTGCGGATCATGGTGATGGTGTCTGTTTCATCGCCTTTCGCCGGATCTCCGGGCACGGTGAAGAAGCGCCAGGCTTGCTTTCCTGTATCCACATCGTAGGCGGTGATGTAACCGCGCACGCCAAACTCGGCGCCCCCGTTACCAATAATCACCTTGTCCTTTACCACGCGGGGCGCGCCGGAAATGGTGTAGTTGCGCTCTGCATCGATAAGCGTATTGACCGACCACAGCAGCTCACCGCTTTTGGCATCCAGCGCTTCCAGCCGGCCGTCATAGACACCCAGGTAAACCTTGCCGCCGGATACAGCAACACCGCGGTTGGCGGCATCGCAACAGCCCCGACCCTGAACACCTCGCCAGACCTTCGGGTCATACTCCCAGAGCAGTTCGCCAGTCCTGGCATCGAGTGCGAACACCATGCTGTAGGCGCCGGTTGTATACATCACGCCATCCACCACAATTGGGGTTGCTTCTACCACGCGGTCAAGGGGGTATTTGAAGCGCCAGGCCAGGCCCAGTTGGTCCACGTTGGCGTCGTTGATTTTGTCCAGCGGGGAATAGCGCTCTTCGCCCGCGTTGCGGCCATGCGCCGGCCAATCGCCAGTTTCGCCCGCAGACGACTCAGGCTTACCAGCCGCCGCAGCCGCCGTGACGCTGGAGCCAACCAACACCAGCGTGAGAAGGATGCGATTTATCAATATGCTCATGTGCCCGAGGCCCTCGCTGCATTGCAATTTTATTCTCTGCCGCAGGTATTCCACCGCGGCAATTACTCGGGATTGTCTCCCATCACGGCCTTGATCTCCAGAAACTCTTCAAAGCCATGTTGCCCCCATTCGCGCCCGATGCCGGACTGCTTGTAGCCACCAAAGGGAGCGGCTGGATCAGGCATGGCACCATTGATGTGAACGTTGCCCGTGCGCAGCTTTCTGGCCACCTTGCGGGCGCGTTCCAGGTCACTGCCCGCCACGTAACCGGACAGCCCATAAGGTGTGTCGTTGGCTATACGCACCGCATCGGCTTCGTCCTCGTAGGGTATGACGCACAGCACCGGCCCGAATATCTCTTCCTGGGCGATGGTCATGGCATTGTCCACCTCGCTGAAGATGGTTGGGCGCGTGTAGCAGCCTCGCTCCAGTCCCTCAGGCAGGCCAGGGCCGCCACAAATCACCTTGGCGCCCTCGGCGATGCCCGTCTTGATCAGCCCCTGCACCTTGTCACAATGTGCGCGGCTGGCGAGTGGCCCCATCACAGTGGCCGGATCCTGCGGGTCGCCTACCTTAATTTCATCCGCTACCCGGGCGGCGATGGCTTCCACCTCGGCCAGGCTGGCGGCGGGGACCAGCAAACGGGACGGTGCATTGCAGCTCTGCCCGGAGTTACGCATCATGGTTTGCACCGATTCGGTAATTGCAGTTTCGAGATCGGCGTCGTCCAGGATGATGTTGGCAGATTTGCCGCCCAGCTCCAGTGCGACGGTCTTGATGGTGTCGGCAGCTGCCCTGGAAATCAATTGCCCTGCCCGAGTGGAGCCGGTGAATGACACGAAATCGACATCAGGGTGGGCCGTCAGTGGCGCACCCACGCCTGGCCCATCGCCATCGACCAGATTGAATACACCGGCGGGTACGCCGGCCTCGTGCAGGACCTCAGCCAGAATGTGCGCGTCAAATGGCGCGATCTCACTGGGCTTCAACACCATGGTGCAACCGGCAGCGAGTGCGGGTGCGACCTTGCAGGCAACCTGGTTGGCCGGCCAGTTCCACGGGGTGACCAGTGCACACACGCCTACCGGCTCGCGGACGACAGTAGTAGTCCCCAGCGACTCTTCGAACGGAAAATTCTTCAGCACCTCGATCACCGTGCCGAAGTGCCACAGGGGCAGGGCAGCCTGCAAGGGCTTGGACACACTTTCCAGCGGCGCGCCCATCTCTTCAGTGATGGCCAGTGCCATGTCTTCCATGCGCGTCTGGTAGACCGCCACAATTTTCTCAAGCAGGGCAATGCGGTCCTCGCGGCTGGTCGCCGACCAGCTGTCGAAAGCGCGCCGTGCCGCGGCAACGGCTTTGTCGACGTCTTTTTCGCCGCCAAGCGAAATAACCCCGGCTGCCTCATCCGTGGCCGGGTTGATAACATCCAGTTCGGCAGGGGAGGCGGGATCCACCCACTGGCCATCAATATAGAACTTACGGTAGTCGCGCATTTTTATAGGTCCTTTGGTAAGGGTCGCTGCCCGGAAACGGGCGGGGCGAGTTTCGACGGATGTTACAAGCGTAGTCCAGGATAGCGGAAAAGAATGTCGACAAACCGACATTGTGGCGCTGCGCCAACACGCCGCGCCAGCCCAATTGTCATCATGGCGACGTTGTGGACTGCGAAAGTAGGCTAACCTGTGCTGGTGATGGTCAAGGCTGCCTTGCAGCAGACCACGGGTTAATTACAGGAGAAGCAACATGACGGTTAAAACAGCTGAGACATTGCGCAGTCGTCGCTGGTTCGGTGATGGGCCCGGTTCAACGGAGCACACAAGTCATGCCCTGCAGGCCGGCTACAGCCGAGAAGAGTTCAAGGGGCGTCCGGTCATTGCCATCGTCAACACCTGGAGCGACATGAACCCCTGCCACGCCCACCTGCGGGAAAGAGCCGAAGCAGTCAAGCGCGGCGTCTGGCAGGCGGGCGGTTTCCCGGTGGAACTTCCGGCCATGTCGCTGGGAGAGGGTTATGTGAAACCCTCTGCCATGCTCTATCGCAATTTCCTGGCGATGGAAACGGAAGAGATATTGCGCTGCCACCCTATTGATGGAGCCATTCTGCTCGGTGGCTGCGACAAAACCACGCCCGGGCTGCTGATGGGTGCCATCAGCATGGACATTCCGGCTATATATTGCCCCGCGGGCTTTACCATGGGTGCCACTTTTCGCGGTGACCGCTTCGGCAGCGGTACCGGTCCCTTCCGCTATGCGCCCGACCTCATTGCGGGGCGGCTGCCTGTGGAAGACTGGGAAACCATTGAGCAGAAAATCTGGAGCTCCCCAGGCACCTGCAATGTAATGGGTACGGCCTCTACCATGACTGCGCTCGCTGAAGTATTGGGTATGTCACTGACTGGCGCCTCTTCGGTGCCTGCCATGGACTCGCGTGGCCATCAACTCGGCGCCGCGGCCGGGCGCAGGATAGTGCAGATGGTTTGGGACGACATCAAACCCAGCGATATCATCAGCGATGCCTCGGTGCGCAATGCGGCCAAAGCCTGCGTGGCATTGGGCGGATCCACCAACGCCGCCATTCACCTGATCGCGATAGCGCGCCGCGCCGGAGCCAGTTTCACACTGGATGACTTTAACGATATCGGCAGGCAGGTGCCGGTGCTGGCCAATGTGCAGCCCTCGGGCGAATACATCATGCATGAGTTTGCCGATGCCGGCGGCCTGCCCGCCATGCTCACCCAGCTTGCAACGGAGCTGGAACTGGACTGTGCGACTGTTACCGGCGCCACCCTGGGCGACAACATTGCCAACGCCAGGATCGTTGACGCCGATGTAATACGTTCCATGGATAACCCCGTTGCCAGGGAGGCCCTGGCTGTGCTCAAGGGCAACCTCGCGCCCAATGGATGTGTTATCAAGCCCAGCGCCGCCAGCGCCGAGTTGATGCAGCACCGGGGGCGGGCCGTGGTCTTCAATGACGCAGATGACCTGGCTGCACGCATTCATAGCCTGGATCTTGAGGTGGACGCGAGCAGCGTGCTGGTGCTGCGCAACGTGGGCCCGCTTGGTGGGCCGGGCATGGCTGAGAATGGCATGATTCCCATCCCCAGGAAACTGGCGGAGCAGGGTATTCGCGACGTCGTTAGAATCAGCGACGCAAGGATGAGCGGCACCAGTTTTGGCACCTGTGCCTTGCACATAAGCCCCGAATCCTGGGTTGGCGGCCCGCTAGCGTTGGTAGAGGACGGCGACGAGATAGAACTGGACCTGGCCGGACGCGCCATCACGCTGTGTGTTGACGAAGCTGAACTGGAGCAGCGGCGCCAGGCCTGGCAGGCTCCCGAGCCGCACTACAAGCGAGGCTGGGGCCAGCTTTTCTCGGACAACGTCAACCAGGCCCATGAAGGTTGCGACTTTGAGGTACTGGCGCGTCGTGAAGCCAACCCCGAGCCGCCGGTGCACGGTAAAATTTAGGTTTATTGCAGATTAGCGGGGTTGCTTGGCGGATAGACACTATCCAGCTGAGCGGCCGCTGCAATCGTGGTATACCCCCGAGCGGTCGAACCCGCTTTGACTCCCTTTCGGGGGTATACCACGATCACAGCGGCCTTCTTCCATTTCGACATCACTATCCACTACCTATACTGCCTGTGACGCGCCGAAGCCGTCGCTGAAGTGCCTGAACCGCCCGTCTGGTACACGCGCCCCGCTGGGGTGCCCTCCGTCGGTCGCGAACCGGAAAAGCGCCGTTTCGCTCCCTCCCTCGGCGCGCACTTGCGACGAACGGTTCAGCCGCTTCACCGACTCTGCATCGAGCACACTACAAGTTTGTACTGGTTTGATCCTGTGGCCTCACCCCGGGCGAGGCGGGAGAGAAGCTGAATTCAGCGTGGCAAATCACCCGCCGAAGGAATGGCGCGAGACAGTGCTTTTCTGGCTCGCAACTGACTGAGGGGAACCCGGAGGGTCGAGGTGATCAAACGCTGAATTCAGGTGCTCTCCCGGCGACTTGGAACGTCACAGGCAGTATAGGTAGTGGATAGTGATGTCGAAATGGAAGGAGGAGGCCACGAATGGGGTAAGCCTTCCAAGGGCGTGGACGTTTGTTTTCAACCGCGGAAGGCTTACCCCATTCGTGGTCTCCGCTTTGTTTGAACGCCTCATTCCCCGCTAATCTGCGATGAACCTTTTTACCTGTAAAACGATATCAGACTATAAAAACAGTACTTTTGTGTAATAAACTGCTTCATTCTTCGCTGTTGAACAGTCGCTTCCTTCTTTTGACGGCACACGCAATGCCTTGTTTTAAGTGACTTTTTGTCGCCTGAAGCTGTTGTCAGCCTTGTTTTTTGTTGCTATTTTTGAGTTGCGTGACCTGACTAACTATTCCGGAGATGAGCCTCATGGCAACGGCAAAGAAGAAAGCCACTGCAAAGAAATCGCCCGCTTCTCGCAAGAAAGCGCCTGCAAAAAAACGCCCTGCGGCGAAAAAATCCGCAGCAAAGAAAACAGCACGTGCAAAGAATACGTCTGTTTCGCCGGCTGTAGCGCGTGCCAATGAAGCGCTTGCGAAAGTGCAAAAAGCATTGGACGCTGAAAAGAAATCGTTGGAAGGTGCGCGCAAGAAAGTAGAAGCAGCGCGTAAGAAGGCTGCAAAGAATGCGACCGCGACCAACAAACGTGCTTTGAAAGCTGCACAGAATGCATCAGCCAAGAGCTCTGCACGTATCAAAGCAATGCGCGAGAAGCTGGCTGACTCCAGGAAGCGTGCTGCAGATGCAGCCGAAGCGGCAAAACTGAAAGCCCTCAAGGTTGCTGCCGATGAGAAAAAACTGGCGCACAAGGCAGAGCTGGCCGCCAAGGCAGAAATCGACAAGGCCAAAGCGCTGGCCAAACATGCCGAGAAGTGGTTGAAGAAACGCGCCCGCGAAGATGGCAAGAAATTGGCCGCGCTGGAAAAGCGTCTGGCTAAACAAATCGCTGCAGCAGAGAAGAAGGCTATCGCCAAAGCCAAAGCCGCCGAGAAAAAGGCTGAAGCCAAGGCGCGTGCGGCGGCCAAAAAGATCAAGTCGGCCGTGACCGGTAAGAAATCGACAGCGAAAAAAGCAGCTCCCAAGAAGAAGGCTGCGCCCAAGAAAAAGGCTGCGCCGAAGAAAAAGGCTGCGCCGAAGAAGAAGGCTGCGCCCAGGAAAAAGTCTGCGGCAAAAGCGAAAAGCTGAAACAGACCCTGAGGGGTAGTAGAGCCCGCTACCAGAAATGGCAGCGGGTTTTTTTTGGCTCTTCGGATATTAGCGAAGTTGCTTGGTGGATAGACACGCTCCAGCTGAGCGGCCACTGCAATCGTGGTATGCCCCCGGGCGGTCGACCCCCCTTTGACTCCCTTTCGGGGGTATACCACGATGGTGTTGTCCGCTTTGTTTGCATGCCGGATTCCCCGCTAATTTGCGATGAACCCTTTTTCCCTGCGCATACGTCTGTGGCCCGACTGACTAGGTGTTGGCAGCAGGTGCTATGTCATTAACGTTGAGAAACTGGCCTTCATTTTCCTCAATGCAAACCGGTATGGCGCCGACCTCCTGATACCATTCCCTTACTGCACGCCGCCCACTGTCCAGAAAGGTGACAATGCTGTGCAGGGAAGATGTGCGTATCAACGCGCAGAGATATTGGTGGCCACTGGGGCTTTTAGCGTAACTGACCTGCAGGCGCGGATTGTCCCGCAGTGGCGGTGCCAGACGCGTAGCAAGGTCCAATGGCAGCAGCGGCATGTCGCAGGGCACCACCAGCACCATCTCGTGGCGCAGTAGCGGGCAGGCGGCTTCCAGCCCCGCCAGTGGTCCCTGGTAACCCGTGCGGCTGTCGGCAGATGTAATGGGCGCCAGCGCTGCGTAAACATCGCGGTTGCGGTTGCAGCTTATGTACAGCGTATCGACCTGCGGCTGTACGCGCTCTATTACGTGTTCTATCAGTCGTCTCCCCCGCCAGGGAAGCAGGCCCTTGTCCTCTCCGCCAGCGCGGCGCCCCTCGCCACCGGCGAGGATCAGTGCGGAAAGGCCTGGTTGCTGAGGTCTGGCAGTAGTTGGTAAATCACCCATGCGACGTTTCTTCCCTGAGCTTGCGTGTGGGATACTAGCACCTTTAGATCAAGCTGCGGCTGCAGGCACGCATATCACCATGAACGTAATCCTCGCCATTGAGACTGCAACGGACGCCTGTTCCGTTGCCCTGGTTGGCCCCGAAACCGTAGCCCAGTGTTATGAAATCGCACCGCGGCAACACAGTCAGCGCATTTTCAGCATGCTGGACGAGGTGCTTCCCGGTGGCGGGTTGCCAGCACATGGCGTGGAAGCCATAGCCTACGGCTGCGGCCCCGGGTCATTTACGGGATTGCGTATCGCTGCCAGTGCCGTTCAGGGCCTTGCCTACGCCACTGGCCTGCCTGCGATACCTGTTTCCACCCTGGCAGCACAGGTTCAGACGGCATATCGTCTGGGTCATCTGGAGTCGGGGCAGAGCGTGTTCAGCGCACTGGATGCGCGCATTGGTGAGGTCTATTTTGCCTGGTTCACGGTAGATGAGGCAGGGGTGACAGCGCTCACGGCGGCGCAGGCAGCAAAGCCCGGTGCTGTGTCTGTGCCAGATGGCGTCAGTTGTGCCGTCGGTATAGGCAGCGGATGCCGGTTTCTGGATGACATGCCAGCGCCCGTGCAGGGGCTTATAACGGGTGCAATGGCCGATATCCTGCCGCAGGCGCGCGATCTTGTTCCTCTGGCCAGAATGGTCGCAGCCACCGGCGGCACGCAGTCAGCGAGGCAGGTACAGCCAGTATACGTTCGCGATGAAGTGAGCTGGAAGAAGCTTTCCGAGCAGGGCAAGCAGGCGTGATCGACTGGTTCCAGGCATGTGTCCTTGCTGTTATCCAGGGGCTCACCGAGTTCCTGCCTATCTCCAGCTCCGCGCACCTGGTGATACCTTCGCTCGCGCTGGGTTGGCCTGATCAGGGTCTGGCTTTCGACGTGGCTGTGCATGTAGGCACTCTCGCAGCTGTGGTTTTCTACTACCGACATGATTTGTTGACTATCAGCAGGAGCTGGCTGCAATCGCTAACCGGTGGCGGCGCCACAGCGGACAGCCGCATAGTCTGGTATTTGTTGCTGGCTTCGATCCCTGCCGGGCTGGTTGGTGTTCTGCAGGGTGATTATATTGAAGCGCATGCGCGCACTTTACCGGTCATCGCCACAACCACGCTGTTGTTCGGCCTGCTGTTGGGTTACGCGGACCGTTACGCACAGCACAAACCCGGCAGTCGGCCGGTAGATCTTACCGTGGCTGTGTTGATCGGGTTGGCGCAGGCACTGGCCCCTGTGCCGGGTGTCTCCCGCTCCGGAGCAACCATTACTGCGGCACTGCTGCTCAATTTGAGTCGCCATGACGCCGCGCGGTTTTCATTTCTGTTGTCTATTCCCGTAATCGGCGGAGCCGGCGTATTGAAAACCTGGGATCTGGCGCAGGGCGCAGCGCCGGTAGCGTGGTCGATGATGACAGTCGCGGCGCTGATCTCTGGAGTCACTGCGTACCTGTGCATTGCCCTGTTTCTGCGCCTGTTGGATCGGGTAGGCATGATGCCGTTCGTATACTATCGAATCGCGCTTGCAGCGCTGCTGTATGTAGTCTGGCTCGCTTACTAGTCAGGATTTATCAGGCCAGGCTGCACCGCTTTTATGCTACGCAGATGGCCAACGCTCAACTGAGTAACAAGAGGAAAACAGTATGTCCGATCAGGACGCCTTCAACGCTGGATTGTGCGATTTCCTGTCTCGCGCCACCACGCCCTTTCATGCCGTAGCCACTATGGTTGAACAGCTGGAGGAGGCGGGTTTCACGCGGCTGGCAGAGGATGAGGACTGGTCACTGCAGGCCGGCGGCCGGTATTTTGTTACCCGTAACGGCAGCTCCCTTATCGCTTTCGGTCTGGGTACGCGGGCGCCGGCCAGCGAAGGCCTGCGCATGGTCGGGGCACACACCGACAGCCCCTGCCTGATGATCAAGCCCACCCCTGAGAGGCAGCAGCATGGCTATTTTCAACTGGGGGTGGAAGTCTATGGTGGCGCCCTGCTCAATCCCTGGTTCGATCGTGATTTGTCTATCGCCGGTAGAGTCAGCTATCAGGGAAGTGATGGAATGTTGCACACAGCCCTGATTGATTTTCGTGACCCGGTTGCAGTGATACCCAGTCTGGCGATACACCTGGATCGCGAGGCCAACAGTAGTCGCACCGTTAACCCACAGAAAGATATTCCGCCGCTGCTTTGCCAGCTCCCCGCAGATGAGAAGGGCGACTTTCGTGAACTGTTGCGCGAACAATTATTGCGTGAACATCCGGGCTGCGCAGTCGACAAGGTACTGGATTATGAACTCTGCCTGTATGATACGCAGGCCGCTGCCATCGTTGGCTTGCGCCGTGATTTCATCGCCTCTGCCCGTCTCGACAACCTGCTGAGTTGTTATACCGGCTTACGGGCTCTTCTTGGCTGGGACAGCAAGACGAGTGCACTGTTAGTGTGCAATGACCACGAGGAGGTAGGTTCACAGTCCGCCTCCGGAGCCAATGGCCCGTTTCTTTCCTCTGTGCTGCAACGCATAGCTGCGGGCCGCGAGGAGTATGCCGCCTTGACCGAGCGATCGATGATGATTTCGGCTGATAATGCCCACGGTATACATCCCAACTTTGCGGACCGGCATGACGAAAACCATGGTCCGAAGTTGAATGGCGGTCCTGTGCTGAAGATCAATGCCAACCAGCGCTATGCGTCCAATAGTGAAACGTCTGGCCTGTTCCGGATGCTGGCGGCAGATGAAGGTGTACCGCTGCAGTCGTTTGTTGTGCGCACGGACATGGCCTGTGGCAGTACGATAGGCCCCATTACTGCAGCGGGGGTGGGGGTCAAGACTCTGGATATAGGGGTCCCCACCTTCGCCATGCATTCTATTCGGGAATTGGCCGGCACTGCCGATGCCAGCAACCTGGCTCGTCTCCTGACGCGCTTCTACAATTTCGGCGGCAGACTGGGCGCTGAAATACAAGGAATTAACCGAACAGGACACTAGCTGACCGCGCTGTGCGAGCCTTACTTCTGTCTGCCTACGCGGCCCAGAGCCATCGCTACTGGCAAGAGGGGCTGCAGCAGATATTCATCGATTGGGAATGGATCCAGTTGGAACTGCCCCCGCGGCATTTCAGTTGGCGCGTGCGCGGTAACCCGCTGTACTGGAGTATTGCCGAGCGCGAACGGCTGCAGGCTGACTGGGATGTAGTGGTGGCAACGTCCATGGTCGATCTGGCCACTCTGCGAGGCCTGGTGCCGTCGCTCGGCTCTGTGCCTGCGCTGTTGTATTTTCATGAGAACCAGTTCGAGTACCCGGTTAATCACCAGCAGCACAGCCTGTTGGAAGCGCAAATGGTCAGTCTTTACGCGGCACTGGCCGCTACCATTATCGTTTTCAATTCCGCGTATAACCGCGACACCTTTCTCGCCGGGGTCAGCTCGCTGCTGGCACGGTTACCGGACAGGGTGCCAGCGGGCGTGGTTAGTTTGCTGGCACAGAAAGCACAAGTGCTGCCCGTCCCGTTGCTGCCCGCACCGGCTGGCGCCAGCAGCAGAAAATGGTTTTCGAGCGGTTCATCAGCCCCGCTGCGCCTGCTCTGGAGCGCTCGCTTTGAGCACGACAAGGGAGGGGAGAATCTGGCTTTGCTGCTGGCAGAACTGGAGCGGGCCGGCCTGCACTATGAGATTGCCATAACCGGGCAGCAGTTTCGCAATACGCCGGCCATCTTCAGCGACATCCAGACCCGTTATGCGCATCGCCTGGTGCATTTCGGGTATATTCAGGACGTGGCAGACTACCGGGCACTGCAAGGTGAGGCAGATGTGGTCGTCTCCACGGCACTGCATGAGTTTCAGGGCCTGGCGGTGATGGAGGCTGTGGCCGCGGGTTGTGTTCCGGTAGTGCCAGACCGGCTTGCTTACCGTGAACTTTACCCGCGTGAATATCGCTACTCATCGCTACCAGGGTCCCCCCGGGAAGAGGCCAGTGGCGCTGCCGCGCTTATTCTTGCAATGGCGTCATCCCTGCCGCCTGCCCCGGACATGTCCGGCTTCACCGTGGCCGGCCTGAAACCGCGGTATCGTGATACCCTTTCGGAGCTGCAGGATAGCCAGTCCCTGCCAAGCTAGGTATCATTGGCGGCTTTTTTCAGGTGGAAGGATCTACATGTCCAAACAACGTGTTCTCACTGGTATAACGACCACGGGTACGCCCCATCTGGGCAACTATGTGGGCGCGATCCGGCCCTCGATTGAAGCGTCTCGCGACGAGACTCTGGATTCTTTCTTTTTCCTTGCCGATTATCACGCACTGATCAAATGTCACGATCCGGCTGTGGTGCGCCAGTCCACCAAAGAAATCGCGGCTACCTGGCTGGCACTGGGGCTGGATACGGACAAAGCCCTTTTCTATCGGCAGTCAGATATCCCCGAGATCCCCGAGCTCACCTGGGTGCTCAATTGCAACGCCGCAAAAGGCCTGATGAATCGCGCTCATGCCTATAAGGCAGCGGTACAGGCCAACGAGGAGGCGGGTGAAGACCCCGATTACGCGGTGACCATGGGCCTGTTCAGCTACCCGGTGCTGATGGCCGCCGACATACTTATGTTTAACGCGCAGCAAATTCCCGTCGGGCGTGACCAGATCCAGCATGTGGAGATGGCTCGCGATATCGCCGCCAGGTTCAACCATAATTTTGCTGAGCTGTTCACGCTACCTGAGGCGGTCGTGGACGACAGTGTGGCCGTCTTGCAAGGTCTGGACGGACGCAAGATGTCCAAAAGTTACAACAATACCATCCCCCTGTTCCTGCCCGAAAAACAGCTGCGCAAACACATCAACAAGATCAAGACGAACTTGTTGGAGCCCGGTGAGCCCAAAGACCCGGATAGCTCCACCGTGTTCCAGATATGGGCGGCCTTCGCCGATGCTTCGGAGACCGCGCGTATGCGTCAGGCCTTCGAAAACGGTATCGCCTGGGGCGAAGCGAAGAAACAACTTTTCGAACTGATAAACGCGCGGCTTGTTGAAGCCCGTGACTGTTACAACCGTTTAATGAACGACCCGGCACACATTGAAAGCGAGCTGCAAAAAGGTGCCGAACGTGCACGCCAGTACAGTGCTCCGCTGATGCGCAGGATCCGTGACGCCGTCGGCATCTCGCCTATTGTCTGAACCGCGGCGCACCTGGCTGCAGCTGCCTGTTAGTAGGTCCAGCCGACGCCGGTGGTAATGGCGTAGTCGACGTTGTTATCGTTTTCCGCTTCATTGTCGGCCGTGACCCAGGCAGTTACGTCCCAGTAAAGGTCTTCTATGAGTTCCCAGCGTATGCGCAGGTTGCCGTCTCCGCGCACACGACCGGCATCAGTGAGGCTGGGATAGAGGCTGAAGTTGATATCGACGTTGAGTTCTGGTGTATTGAATTTCCAGGTAGAGTAGGTTGTGGACAGGAACAGCTCCACATCCTCGTTGGTGCTCTCTCCCCTGAATCGCTCCGTAATCACCTGCAGCCCTGTCGTGCCGGTCAGGCGGCTCCGGTGCGTATCGACAAAATAGCGGCCAAGTCCCGCGCCCACGCCTATACGCCGGGTGAGTCCCAGCTCATCATTGTCCTCGTAGTTGGCGAATAATGAGCGATACAGACCTGCACGGTTGTTGCCCCAGTTGGTGCGGTTAATGTCAAAGCGGCTGCTCTGGTTCCGCTCGTCGTTTGAATTGACGATATCGCTTCTGCCGTTGAAGGTATTGCGAGAACTCTCGTCCTCATAGCTGATCTCGGTATTGAGAGACACCTGACCCACACTGCTGGCCTTGGTGTAGGAGAAGGTGGTTGCCAGGTAGATATCGAGACGTTCAAGGAAGCTGTCTTCTATGGGGCGCAGTTCCACGACCTGCAACCATTCCAGTGTGTGCTTGCCGTAAATATCAACGAGTTCAATCTGGCCTGGACGGCCTGACTCTGCGAATGAGCCGAACATACGTTCGCCATCACTCAGGCGTACTTCATAGTGATAGCCGCTCTGGATGGAGGCAATTTCCGGCCACTCTATATTGAGAGTGCCCATCGCGTCCGTTTTGAATTGCAGGATGCCCCCCAGCAGCGAGACCACCTCACCGGTGATCTTGTCTCCGTTGTACATTCTGACAACGTCCGTCTTGGGCTTGGCCAGCGCCAGTGGACTGGCCAGTGCGGCCGTAAGAAGAAGGATGACCATTACTTGCTTGTCTAACACACGGGGCCTCGCCGGGTACGATCTGGTAGCTGCGGGTTTATAGTAGTGGATTTGTGCGCCACTACGCTAATGTAGTGTTGGCTATGCTTGCCGTCGTCTCGTGCTATGCTCGCAGGGAAAAGGATAACAACCACTTTCAGCATGCTCACGCCATCAAACCTGCTCAGTCTCGCATTACTGTATATCTGTATTCTGTTTGCCGTAGCCTGGTATGCCGACCGCCAGAGCGATACCGCCCCTTCAGGAGTGCGTCGCGTCCTGTCCACCCCTGTCTGGCGCGGTGTTTTCTACGCCCTGTCCCTTGCTGTCTACTGCAGTTCCTGGACATTCTACGGCGCTGTGGGCTCCGCCACTGAATCGGCGTGGAGCCACGCCCCCATCTACCTCGGGCCTATCCTGATGTTTGTTTTCGGCTGGCCCATAATCAGGCGCATGTTGCAGGTGGGCGCCCGCCACCGGGTGACCTCCGTAGCAGACTATATCGGCGCGCGCTACGGTAAGCGGCAATCCTTGGCAGTGCTGGTAACCCTGGTCGCTACCGCCGCGGTATTGCCCTATATCGCTCTCCAGTTCAAGGCACTTGCCCAGGCCTGGGTAATCGTCGGCGGCAGTGTCAGCATGGAGGAGGTTGAAGCCATAGGCGGTGATACTGCCCTGCTGGTGGCCATCATCCTCGCCGTGTTTACGATCCTCTTCGGCGCACGCCGTCTGGACGGCCGCGAGCGCCACCAGGGAATGATGGCAGCCATCGCCGTGGAATCTGTGGTTAAGCTGCTTGCCTTTATGGCGGTCGCCGTGTTGGCGCTGATTTACCTGGCGGGCTTACCTGAGGGAGTGTCCGCAGAGCATCGCTCGCAGGCTTTGGGCGATATTTCCTTCTCCGCTGATTTCGTCGCCCGCACGCTGATCAGCGCGCTGGCGATACTGTGCTTGCCGCGACAGTTCCACGTGATGGTGGTGGAGGCACGAGAAGGCACGGACACGCGAATTGCGCGCTGGATGTTTCCTGCCTACCTGGCTCTGTTCATGCTGATGGTCGTTCCAATCAGCCTGGCTGGCGCCCGCGTGTTTGCGGTAGCGGATAATATAAATCCCGATGTTTATGTACAACTGCTACCCATTGCCATGGACGCACCCTGGGTAGCGGTAGCAGCGTTTATCGGCGGTATATCGGCGGCAACGGGTATGGTCATTGTGGCGACGGTAAGCCTGGCGATTATGATCACTAACGAAGTGGTAGCGCCAATAGTGCTGCGTATCAGTGCCCGTTCACCTGCAGCTGTATTGAAACTGGGGGACAGCCTCCGTCGAATCCGCCAGTTCAGTATTGCCGGCATCCTGTTCTGTGCCTGGCTGGTTACCCAGTTGATCATGGACATCCCCTGGCTTGCCCAGATCGGCTTTGTTTCGTTCCTGGCTGCGGCCCAACTGGCGCCGGCCATCCTGGCCGGGCTGTACTGGCGGCGCGCTCATGGCACGGGGGTGATCGCTGGGCTGCTGATTGGTATCGCCCTGTGGTTTTACTGCGGCGTGCTCCCGGCTGTGTTACCGCCAGAGGCGGCACTGTTGCATAGCGGTCCATTTGGTATTGATTGGCTGCGTCCCACGCAGTTGTTTGGCCTGGTTGGAGAGTACCGGCTCAGTTACGCCACTGCCTGGAGCTTGTCCGGCAATGTACTGGCAATGGTGCTGCTGTCACTGTTACTGCGGCCGTCCAGTGCAGACGTGCGACAGGCGCGCTTGTTCATAGAAGGCGCCGCTGACGAGAGCCGGGAAGATGACAGCGATTACGCCCTGAGTCTTATTCGAGTCAGCCAGTTGCAGGCGTTGCTGCCACCCTTTATGGAGCCGGGCGAGTTTACCGCCATGTGGCGTGAGTTTGAGGATACCTACCAGCAGCGGCTGCTGCCGGCTGACCGTGCGCCGGTATTTGTGGTGAATCAGGTCGAGTCAGTGCTGGCGCGGATAATTGGTGCTACCTCGGCACACCAGGCAATGGAGCAACTGGAACGTAGTCAGCAACTTGAATACGGCGACCTCGCGAGCATGGTCACCGACGCCAGTCGCTTGCACACTTTCAATCGTGAATTGTTGCAGACCACGGTAGAGAGTTTGCTACAGGGTGTGTCGGTTGTGGACAAGGAGCTGCGTCTGGTCGCCTGGAACAAGCAGTATGAGGCACTGTTTCATTATCCAGAGCGTTTCCTCTACGTGGGCTGCCCGATCGAGCGAGTGTATCGTTTCAATGCCCAGCGGGGCATTCTTGGTAGTGGTGGCAGACCGGTTGAAGAGGAGGTGGAACGTCGCCTGAACTGGCTGCGCGAAGGCAGTCCGCATCGGCTGGAGCGCATTATGCCAGATGGTACGGTGGTGGATATTCGCGGTACCCCCCTGCCGCGGGGTGGCTTTGTCACCACATACATCGATATCACCGACTTTCGTGATGTGCACGCCCAGTTAGAGGAGGCAAAGCTGGAGCTTGAGCAGAAGGTGGCGACCGGTTCGCAAACGCTGAGCGAAACCAATGCAAGACTGCGCCAGGAAAACCGCCTGCGTGCGCAGGTAGAGGCCAGCCTGCGTGAGGCGCATCAGAGTAAAACCCGCTTCATGTCCGCCACCAGCCACGACCTGCTGCAGCCGATTAATGCAGCTCGTCTGTTCACCGCTGCCTTGAAGCCAAAACTGGCCCAGGGCGTTGCGCCGGAGACGCGACACATCGTTGACCAGATCGACAGTTCATTGCACCGGGCAGAGCAGCTTATCGCCGAGCTGCGTGAGATATCGCGCCTGGACTCAGGTAAGCAGATGCCGCGGCGTAGTCACTTCCCTGTAAGCGCAGTGTTTCAGGCACTGCACCGTGAGTTCCAGTCAATGGCAGAGCTGAAGGGGCTCGTCCTCAAACTGCAGCCCAGCTCAATCTGGTTGTACTCTGACGAATCGCTTGTTACTCGCATACTACAGAACTTCCTCTCCAACGCGATCAAGTACACGCCCGCAGGACGGGTGCTGGTCGGGATCAGGCGTCGTGCGGAGGGCGCGGAAATTCAGGTGATCGATAGTGGGCCGGGGATTGCGGAAGCCGATCAGATGAAGGTTTTCCAGGAGTTCGAGCGGTTGCAGCGGCAGATCCAGCACGGCGAGGAAGGACTGGGCCTGGGGTTGGCTATCGTCTCACGTTACGCGGAACTATTGGGCCATGAGGTCAGGCTGCGGTCGGCGCCGGGGCAGGGCACGATGTTTTCCATTACCATCACCTACGGCCAGGCACTTGAGCAGGGCAGGGCGGAGCCCACCGTCAGCACCGGGCGCGACCTTGAGGGCCTGGGCATCGTATGTGTGGATAACGACCCCATGATACTTGAAGGTATGTTGCAGCTGCTGTCGACCATGGGAGCCCAGGCTCGCGGGGCGAGTAATCGAGCGGAGTTGCTTGGCTTGTTCAATGAGGGCGTTCGCCCCGACATTGTGCTGGCGGACTATCATCTGGATGAGGGTGATACCGGGTTGAATGCCGTGCTCGAAGCCCGGCAGCGGTCCGGCTGGGATCTACCCTGCATTATCATCAGTGCAGATGACAGTGACGTCATCAAGGACCGGGCCAAGGCCGTGGGTTTTCGCTTCTTGTCAAAGCCGGTCAATGCCGCGCGGCTGCGGGCATTGATTCTAGCGTTGACGCGCAGCTGAGGCGGACACTGGTCGGTCAGTTCCTGCCGGCGATGCCACTGAGGTGTTGCAGGTATCGCAGGTATTTCGAACTGACATCCGCTTCGTCACCTTCACCCCCGGGCACACCGGATTTACCCAGGCTGGTGAGCGTGAAGTGTCCTTTTGTCCGGCCCCATTGCTCTTCGCTGTAAAGGAAATCGCGACCCCATGGATCAACCGGAAGCGAGTCGAGGTAGCCTCCTTCCCGGTAGCGCACCAGTGAGCGACCGCCAGTCGGCTTTTGCAGCAGAGCCTGCAGGCCCTGCTCCGCGTCCGGGTAGTAGAAATTGTCTTCGTAGTAAGCCTCCAGCGCTTGCGTCAGCACGGTCATTTGTCGGGTAATCGCCATTAGTTCCTCATTCTCGCCGGAGAAAGGGCCAATACCGGATAACTGGTGCAAGGCAGCGGCCTGGTCGTCATTGCAGAAAAACTGCCAGTCCTGATCGATGGGGCGTTTATCAAGTTGCTCGCCGCGGACGATGAACGGCTGGTTTCTCAGCGGCGCCTCGCCATGGGCTTCGTAGGCGCTGTAGGTGCCGCAGACGACGCCGCCCGGGTAGGCGGTAACCTGCTCAAAAGCCAGGTCAGTAGTGATCACCAGGCTATCTTCAAGCATTGCCTTGGCACGGTCGACATCGGAGGAACAAGCGGCCAGCGTCAGGCTGGCCAGAACAAAGAGGGCTGCGCGTATCAAAGTCTGAAACTCCTGGCGTGTATCGGTTTACGGTAAGGGTGCCCCTGGTCAGTGACAGGTGTAGCCGCCATCTATAACCAGTTCAGAACCAGTCATGTAGCGCGATTCATCGCTGGCCAGAAACAGGCAGCCATTGGCAATATCGAGGGGCTCGCCCATGGAACCCATCGGGATCTCCCGTTGCAGGCGCTCCTGCATTTGCGCCTGAACCGCTTCGGGCATCGAGGCAATCCCGGCTTCCACCATGGCCGTGAGTATAAACCCTGGATGGATGGAGTTGACCCTGATCGCGTAGTTTTGTTCCGCACAGTGCAGTGCAGCCGATTTGGTGAAAATTCTCACGCCGCCTTTACTGTAGTTGTAGGCAGGGACATTGGGCTCACCGACCATCCCCTCGATAGACGATATGTTGATGATAGAGCCTCCGCAGTCTTTCATTACCTTGATTGCAGCGCGCGTGCCCATGAAAACGCCTTCGCCGTTGACGGCCTGGGTGGTGCGCCAGTCTGCCAGTGTCGCCTCTTCCACGTTGCCGGTGATGGCTACCCCGGCGTTATTGACCAGTACGTGCAATGCACCTGCGGTGGCGACAATCTGTTCGATGGTTGTATCCCAGAGCGCTTCATCGGTGACGTCCTGCTCCAGCGCCGCAGCGATACCACCGCGGGAACTGATCTCCTCTGCCACTTTCCGCGCCGCGCTGAGGTTGATGTCACTGACAAACACGTTCGCGCCTTCTTCGGCAAACCGCAGGCAGGTGGCCTCACCCAGTCCTGAGCCGCCGCCCGTGACCAACGCCACTTTGTTATCCAGCCTGTTCGTCATATTCGCAACCTCAAAAAGTCTGTCTCTGTTGTATTAATCCGTATTGTTCGTCACTGTGATAGCAGCAAACGCGTCAACGCGTGGCGCAGCCGGTCAGGCAGTAGCTTGTCGAGAAAATACCACAGCCTCGTTGTCAGGCCCATGGGGTATGAGGTAGCCCGCCCCTGTGCTGCGCGCTGAATCAACTTCGCGACGTCCACGGGGTCAAGCGCCGCGCTCAGCTTTTGTGGAATGGCGTCAGTAACTGCCTGCCCCATACCTGTATTAATCACCGGCGGTTTGACGCAGGTAACGCGAATATCATAATCGCGCCACTCCAGGTCAAGCGCTTCGGTAAGACCATCTACGTAGAACTTGCTGGCACTGTAGACTGCCAGTTTGGGAATGCCGTGGATGCTGGAGGCTGAGCACAGGTTCACTACTGTGGCGCCGGGCGTTTGTCGCAGCAGCGTGAACGCTGCATGCAGTACGTTCGTCGCTCCTCGCACGTTGACGTTGGCCATTGCGTCGTGCGCCGTGTGTGGCAGCTGTTCAAACGGCCCGGCGCTCAGTACGCCTGCGTTATTGACCAGCAACTGCAACTGGTCACCACTGTGCTGGGCAAAGTGCGCGCACATGTCCTGAACGGATGAATAATCGGATACGTCACAGTAGTCGCCGCAAGCCTGGGGAAATTCCCCGGAATCCAGCAATGACTGTATACCTTCACGGTTGATGTCGTAGAGTCCAACGAACCAACCCATTGCTGCGAAGTGCCTGGCTGTTGCCAGCCCGATACCCTGCGCGGCTCCCGTTATCAGCATGTGTTTCACGTCCAGGCTCCTTGTCAGCACGTAACTCGCTTGCGGCAGAATGCCGAAGCGCAGGATGAAGCAGGCGTATTGTAGTGGCATAGCTGTGGACTGCGAATAGGGCTTGGGGACATCGATTTGTGATTTTCGGCCATTGTGCTATGTTCAGCGTTGATCCGCTATTGAGTAAGCTGAACCGGTAATGACGCGTCCCTCCCAACTGTTGCCAAGGCATCCGGCGCGCGCGCTTTTGCCGCCGCTTGAGGTGATGGAGCAGCTGGGGTACCAGCGCCAGCAGTGTCTGCAAGGTACCGGCCTGCTGGGTACGGAACTGGATGACCCCGGCGTTCGCATCACGTTTGACCAGGAACTGCATTTCTATCGCAACGCGCTGGAACTGTCCGGCGACCCGCTCATTGGCCTGCGACTGGGTGAGCCATTTGTGCCCCAGCGTTACGGTTTGTTTGGGTATGCATTACTGAGCGCGGAAACGTTTCGTCATGCGTTGGTGATTACCGAGAGTTTTGGTCGTCTGACATTCAGCCCGTTCAGTTTCCGTTTTGGGGTAGAGGGACGGTCAGCGTGGTTTTCAGTGGGGGAGCCACCTGCTGTGGATGAGCGGGTTCTCGACGTTTATCTGGATCGGGACCTGGCCGCGGCCCGTGTGGATTTCAGCGCGATTCTCGGCCAGCCTTTCTGTGTGGAACGCCTGCAGTTGCCCCATGATGGCAAGGGGCGGGTGGACGAGTATCGGCAGTATTTCGGCTGTGATGTCGAACTCAATGCCCCCCGAGCCTGTTTTCATTTTTCTTCCGGCATCCTGGATCGTCCATTACCACAAAGCGATCCGGATTCATCCCGACACCTGCAACAGCAGTGTCAGATGTTGATCGCCAAGCTGACCTCCCAGGGTAGCTTTATCGATGAAGTGCGCATGTTGATTCTTGCTCGTCCAGGTTATTTTCCCGATGTTGACCATGTAGCAGCCAGCAAGGGTATGTCGACCCGTACATTGCGGCGACGTTTGAAGACCGAGGGCAGCAGTTTTCGGGAGCTGCTGGAAGAAATTCGCTATGGTTTGGCGAGAGAGTATCTTGCCGATACGCAGTTGCCAATGGAAGAGATTGCCTCGCTGCTGGGGTACACTGAGTCGGGCAATTTCAGTCATGCATTTCGTCGCTGGGCCGGGGTGTCGCCAACACATTGGCGTCAGAACGCGACAGGGTCCCTGGCGAGATCGAGAAAATATAACGGGAACGACTGGTGAGATGGATAAGGTGAATAAAACAACTATTCCAGGCGCATTGCTCCTCTGCCTGTTTGCCGCCGCGTGTCCGGGGCAGGCGAGTACACAATATAGCGAGCAACGCGCCCCCTGCGCTGACTTCAGCGCAGAGCGCAGGCCGTTCTTCGGGGACTTGCATGTGCACACGCGCTACTCCCTGGATGCCAGTACCCAGGGCACCCGAACCACGCCGGCACAGGCCTATGAGTTCGCCAGGGGTGCTCGCGTCGGCGTCCAGCCGTGGGATGAGCAGGGCAACGCTGCCCGCAGTCTGCAACTGCGTCGCCCGCTGGATTTCGCCATGGTGTCAGATCACGCCGAACTCATCGGTGAGGTACGCATGTGCAATACCCCGGATGTAACCGGCTATGGAAGCTGGCAATGCATGCTCTATCGTCATTTCCCGCGGGGCGCGTACTACCTGTTTAATTACATGGCGACAATAAAACAACGTCACCTGGGTATGTGCGGGGAGGGCGACGCGAACTGCCTTGAAGCTGCTATGGTGCCCTGGCGTGAAATGCAAACAGCTGCAGAGCAGGCCTATGATCGCAGTGAGCGTTGCACGTTTACCACGTTTATTGGCTATGAGTGGACGGCCATGCAAAGTGACCGTGGCGGTAACCTGCACCGTAACGTGGTCTTTCGCAACGCCGTGGTACCCGATTTACCACCTGACTTCATTCGCAACCCGGCAGCGAACCTGCTGTGGCAGGCGCTGGACACTGAGTGTCTCCAGGCCAATGGCAATTGTGATGCCCTGGTTATTCCACACAACTCGAATTTGAGTGCGGGCTACATGTTCAGTGGCGAGCTGGATGAAGGTGGCACCATGACCGAGGCCTATGCCCGGCAGCGCAAACGCTTCGAGCCGCTGGTAGAGGTTATGCAGCACAAAGGTGCGTCGGAGTGCTACTACGCTGCTGCGGGCGGTACTGATGAGCTCTGTGCATTTGAACAACAGCCCAGGGACAATATCGCTATTTACGATGCGCCGCCGGCGCCGGATACCGGATTTGTGCGGCGGGCGCTGACAGACGGTCTTGAACTTGAACGTCGGTTGGGCGTGAACCCTTATCAGTTTGGTTTGATTGCAAGTACTGATACGCACCTTGGCACGCCCGGCGCGACAGAGGAAGATCGTTTTCTGGGGCACGGCGGCGCTGGTGTGCCGGCCGCTGACGAAGTGCCTCCCGGCTTGCCAGACAAACTTGAATACAACCCCGGTGGTCTGGCAGTGCTGTGGGCCGAAGAGAACAGCCGCGATGCCCTGTTCTCTGCCATGCGACGGCGCGAGGCCTACGCCACCAGCGGCCCGCGTATCGGTGCCCGTTTTTTTGCCGGCTGGGATTATCCGCAGGATCTTTGTTCCCGGCAGGAGCGTATCACTACCGCCTACAGTAATGGCGTACCGATGGGTGGCGAACTGAAATCCGCGCGTGATGGCCAGGTGCCGGTATTCATGCTCGCTGCAACGCAGGACCCCGGCACAGAGGACGCTCCCGGAATGCCGCTGCAGCGCATCCAGCTCGTCAAGGGTTGGGTGGATGAGAAGGGCGAGGCACACCACCGGGTGATTGATGTTGCCGGCGATGCCAATAACGGTGCCAGTGTCGACCTGGATAGCTGCGCGACATCGGGGGAAGGCTTTACGCAGCTATGCAGTATCTGGCGCGACGAGGAATTTGACCCGCGGCAACCCGCAGTTTACTACAGCAGAGTGGTGGAAAACCCGAGTTGCCGGTGGAGTCAGAGACAGTGCGTCGCCGCGGGTGTGAGCTGCGACGACCCTGCAACGATCACCGAGGGCTATAGCGGCTGCTGTGCGCCTGAGCATCGGCCTGTTATCCAGGAACGAGCCTGGACTTCGCCGATATGGTACACGCCGCCGACCCGGGGCTCCGCTGAGGCTTTACCGAATTAATCAGAGGTGCCCTGGAGCGAAAACTCGGTAGCGCGCAGTACGTCCACGTAAGAGCCGGGGCTGAAGCCGTTGAAGCTGGTAGAAGTCGCTGAGCCGTAAGCCCCCAGCATCCCGAATTCGATGTAGTCTCCCGCACGCAATCCACGTGGCAGCAGGGTCTCGCGCGCGAGCTTGTCTACCGGGTCACAGGTGGGACCGAATATTCGGTATGCCTGCGCTTGGCCCTGTAACGGGGTGCCCTCACGCCAGGCTTTTACCGGGAGCTGCAGGTCGATGAGAGATTGCTCCTGCATGCCGCCATATACGCCATCATTGATGAACACACTGACGCCGCAGTCGCGCACGTGGATCACCCGCGTCAGCAGGGAGGCGGCCCTGGCCGTCATGCCGCGCCCCGGCTCGCACATCAACGCTATGGTGCCGCCGAGGAACTGTTGCGAGGCAGCGTCTATTGTGCGGAAGTAGTGTTCCATAGCGGGCAGTTCGGTACCCGGGTAGTGCTCCGGAAAACCACCGCCCACGTTGAGAAAGCGAACTGCCGCGCCGGATCGTTGCAGGATACCTGCCGCCGCTTCAATGTAGCGGGTGTACATCACTGGGTCAGTGCACTGCGAGCCAGGATGAAAAGTCAGCGCCGCGCGGGCGCCCAGGGCATCGATAGAGCGCAACAACTGCACGGCGCGATCCGGGCAGGCACCAAATTTACTGCCAAAGTCGTACGCAGCGCCGGCATGGTCCAGCTTGAATCTCACGGTGTAGGTTACCGAAGGGTCGCCGGCGGTGCAGCGCCCGATCTTCTCCAGCTCTGAAGCCTCGTCCAGCGCAAAGGAGCGCACACCGTAGTGTGCATAAGCTTCGGCGATGCTCTGTTCCGCTTTCACCGGGTTGTTGAAATGAAGCTCGGCATCGGGGCAGCAGTTCGCTACACGTGCGATTTCATCCAGCGATGCAACATCAAAGTGTTGCAGGCCAAGTTGACACAAGGTGCGTAGTACACGCGTTTCCGGATTGGCCTTGACGGCGTAGCTCACCTGTCCCGGAAAGTGGTCGAGAAACAGGTGCGCACGCTGCTGCAGCCGCTGGCGGCAGAACAGATACACCGGGTCTACCGGGCTCGCACGCGAGATAAGATCGGCACAGTCCAGATAACTGGCGTCATTCTCAGCCCGCTTGAATGCATTGGCAATGCTGCCGCTCATGAGTTCGCTCCGCGTTAATCTCCGGCTTAGTATGGGCAAAGCGCTGATTAACCGGGAGTTGCAAAAAAGGTCGATTTTAACCATAGTGTTGTCATATTGATCAATTGATTGTTCAAAATGGCTAGTTTATGGAGCTGAACAAAAACGATCGCCGGTTGCTAAAGGCTCTCCAGCGCAATGCGCGCCAGACCATCAGCCAGTTAGCGCGTGAGTTGGACCTGTCGCGCACCACGGTGCAGAAGCGCCTGGCGCAGCTTGAATCAAGCGGGGTCATCGCCGGCTACAAGGTCAAGCTTGGAGATCGCTATGCAGCGAGTACCTTCCAGGCCTATGTGAACCTGGTAGTGGATCCGCACTTCAGCCACTCCCTGGCGCAAGCCCTGCAGCGAATGCCCGAGGTTGAAGCGCTATATACTGTCAGCGGTAAGATCGATCTGGTCGCGATAATCCGGGTGAGTTCTCCGGTCGAACTTGATAACACGCTGGACCGTATCGGCGAGTTGGAAGGTGTCAGGGACACCGACTCGGCGATCGTACTGTCCACCAGGTTTGATCGCCGTTAGGGCGCGTCCTGTGCTCAGTCCTGGTCTGCACCGAACAGAGCAAGCTGCTCCCGGTTCTCCAGTTTGTGCGGCGTCAGGCGTAGTCCGGCGCCCAGCAGGCGCACGGGTCTGTTTCCACGTCGCCATGCCCTGGCCAGCAGTCCGCGGTAAGCCACGTTGTTGAGCCAATGCTCGCCGTTGTCGGCAATAGTTTCTTCTATCGTCGTCTGGTTGAAGTCATCAAACTTCACTTTCACCACGCGTTTGTGAGGGCGGTATTGCTCCTCGATCCGGTGAAACCGGTTTTCCAGTTCATCCAGCAAGCCCTCCAGCGCCGACTGCATAGTCTGTTCATCAGCAATATCCCTGCTGAAGGTATTTTCCACAGAGATCGACTTGCGCACCCGGCTGGTGCGAACTTCCCGTTGATCCTGCCCGTGCGCCAGTTGCGCGAGTCTCGCGCCGTACTTGCCAAATTGTCGTAGCAGGACATCCAGCGGTATGTGTTGCAGTTCGCCGCAAGTGCGAGCTCCCAGCTTTGCCAGTTTGGCCTCGGTTACGGCACCCACCCCGTTGATACGGGATACGGGCAGATCCAGCATAAAATCGGCTACCTGTTCCGGGGTGATCGTGAAGCAGCCATCGGGTTTGTCCCAGTCGCTACCCACCTTGGCGAGGAACTTGTTGGGTGCAATGCCTGCCGATACGGTCAGCTGCAACTCTCGTTTAATACACTGGCGAATGTCCTGAGCAATCAGCGTGGCGCTGCCGCGTTGTGCACTGGATGCGGTAACGTCCAGGAAGGCCTCATCCAGGCTCAGGGGCTCGATGCGCTGCGTATAGCGTCTGAAGATCTCGTGGAATTGCCGTGAAACCTCGCGATAGAGATCGAATCTGGGCTTCAGGATGATCAGGTCGGGGCAGTGCTGACGAGCTCTGCTGCTGGGCATGGCCGAGTGGACACCAAAGCGTCTGGCCTCGTAATTACAGGTTGCAATGACTCCGCGGCTTTCCGCCGGGCCGCCTACCGCCAGCGGCAGGCCTTGCAGCGATGGGTTTTCGCGCATCTCCACCGATGCATAAAATGAATCGGCGTCTATGTGAATGATTTTACGTTGGCTCAAGCTTTACCCTGGCTGGAGCAGACAACAGTGCGGTGATGCAGGTAATAACCTGCTCGAGCATGGCGGCGCGCTGCTTGCGGTTCGTGTTGTCTTCTCCGGCAAACGTCCTGCAGATATCGGCGATGCTGTGGAAAGTGATGCTCACGACCAGGAACAGTCGCTGACGGGATTCCGACTCATGCAGATGTGCCATGGCGGCATTCATCAGGCGTTCCAGCTGGGGTACCGAGCGAAAATGTAATCCGGACCTGGAGTGGGGGTTGGTCCTGACGCTGTTACCCGCTGCCAGTTGCGATAGCATCTGCACATAAAACAGGCCTTCCGGGGTGTCACGAATGTACAACTCCAACGGCTGGACCAACACCCTGGCCGCAGCCTCAGCCGGGCAAAGGCAGTGCAGATCTTCACTATCCGTGTACTGTTGCCGCAGCGCTGCCACCTTGTCCGCGTGACTGTCCAGTATGGCCTGTATCAACCCCTCCTTGTTGCCGAAGTGATATTGCAGGGCGTTGCGGTTTTTCTGGCCTGCAGCCACAGTGATTTCGTTGAGTGAGACCCCGTCTATGCTGCGCGAGGCATACAGTTTCTGTGCGGCGCGGATGAATCGCAGGCGCGTTTCTGCTGAACGGCTTGCATGCTTGTTGCCGGTGTGGGCCATGAGCTTTCCGGGCTGGGATAAGGCAGAAATTCTAATACGAATGCCCTGGCAGACGCTAGCCATCCAGCGAGCGACAGGCGTCCATCCAGAACTGCACAGACTCCAGTGGGTAGCGCTGCCGGGTCAGCGCGAAGTAAAACGTGCGACGCATATCCCGGCGCGGTAGCGCCAGCGGAACCAGATCGCCATTGGCAAAGTTACGTTCCAGTACAATGCGTGACAGGCAACCGATACCCAAACCCGCCTCTACCGCATTCTTGATCGCCTCGTTGTGGTGAAACTCCATGTACACGTTGAGATCGGGCAGCAACCCCGCCATCGCCTTATCAAAAGTCTGCCTGGCGCCGGAGTCGGGCTCGCGCAGAATCCAGGCTGCATTCTTGATGTCCCGGGTGGACAAGCTGCGCTGGTGGGCAAGCGGGTGGTTGGCTGCGCAAAACACCACCAGCTCGTCCTCTCTCCACGGTATCAGCTGCAGTTCGCGGTGCTGTACTTCGCCTTCTATCATGCCGATATCAACCTGGTAGTCCAGCACCTTGGCGACGATTTCCGGGGTATTGGCAATCTCCAGGGCAACGTTGGCCTGCGGGTACTGCGACAGATAGCCGGCGAGGTAGCGTGTAGCCAGGTGATTGCCGATGGTAAAACTGGCACCTACCTTGATGTGGCCCAGTTCTTTGTGCGACTTGAGTACTTCTTCGAAGCTCTGGGCATGATCGATCAGCGCCTGCGCCTCCTTACGCACTGTCTGCCCGACTGCGTTCAGGCTCAGTTTGTTACTGATGCGGTCAAACAGGGCGATGTCATAGCTGTGTTCCAGTGTTTGCAAGGCCTCACTGGCCGCCGACTGCGACATGTGTAACTGCTCGGCCGCCCTCGATATGCTTTGCTGTCTCGCCACCTCCAGGAAAATCTGTAGCTGTCGCAGGGTGTACTTCATGTTGCGTCCATTTCTGTTGTCTACCGGAAAAACCGATAGATCGAATCATAATATCCTGTTTTACATATGGAGCCAATACCCGTAACCTGCGGCTCGAAGATAAGGATGGTGCCAGCGGCCGGAGCCATTCCGGCCCACTGATAACAAGAGGAACTCAAGCATGGCAGAACAAAAGGCGACAAACGTACATTGGCATGAAGGTGATATCACTCGCGAACACCGCGAGAAGATTCTCGGCCATAAAGGTGCAACCCTGTGGTTTACCGGCTTGTCCGGATCGGGCAAGAGCACGGTGGCGGTTGAACTGGAAGGAACCCTGCACGAGATGGGTATTCTTTCCTATCGGCTCGATGGCGACAACGTGCGTATGGGTATCAACAAAAACCTGGGCTTTTCGGCCGAGGACCGTACCGAGAACATCCGCCGCATAGGTGAGGTCGCCAAGCTCTTTGTGGATGCGGGCCAGATTGTACTGTCCAGCTTTATCAGTCCCTATCGCGCGGATCGCGACCAGGTGCGTCAATTGCACGCCGACTCAGGTATGGACTTCATTGAGGTCTTCGTAGACTGCTCCCTGGAAGCTGCCGAGGCACGGGATCCCAAGGGCCTGTACAAGAAGGCGCGGGCTGGAGAGATCAAGAACTTTACCGGTATAGACGATCCCTATGAAGCGCCCGACAACGCAGAGATTCACCTCCATTCCGACCAGCAGTCACTGCAGGACGAGGTTCAACAGATTCTTGCAGTGCTGCGCGAACGCGGCATCATCAACCAGTAACAGGAGATTTACATGATCAAGCCACATGGTTCGGACGAGTTGAATCCACTGTTCGTCTACGACACAGAGCAACGTCATGCGCTGATCAGCGAGGCGGAGTCACTGCCCTCGCTGCTGCTCAATTCTGCTGCCGCGGCGAACGCTGTAATGTTGGGGGGAGGGTACTTCAATCCGCTCACCGGCTACATGAACCTGGCAGACGCGCTGTCCACGGCGGAGACGATGCACACCACCTCCGGTCTGTTTTTCCCGGTGCCTGTTCTCAACCTTACCGAGGAAACCGGCGTTGCCGCGGGCAGCCGCATTGCACTACGGGATCCTAATGTCGAAGGTAACCCGGTGCTTGCCGTGATGAACGTGGAAGCTGTGGAAGCAGTGTCAGATGAGCAGATCGATGCGATGGCGGAAAAGATTTTCCGTACACTTGATCCTCAGCATCCTGGCGTTGCCACGTTCAAGTCATTGGGTAAGACGCTGCTTTCCGGCCCCATTCAAGTGCTTAATTTCTCCTATTTCCAGGCCGACTTTCCCGACACATTCCGTACCGCTGTCGAAATTCGCAACGAGATTGCCGAGCACGGCTGGGAAAAAGTGGTGGCCTTCCAAACCCGCAACCCCATGCACCGGGCACACGAAGAATTGTGTCGCATGGCGATGGAAGACCTGGGAGCCGACGGCATTCTGATACACATGCTGCTGGGTAAATTGAAGCCGGGCGATATCCCCGCAGACGTGCGCGACGCGGCTATCCGTAAGATGGTCGAGGTCTATTTCCCTGCCAATACAGTAATGATCACCGGTTACGGTTTCGATATGCTCTACGCTGGACCAAGGGAGGCTGTTCTACATGCGGTGTTCCGGCAAAACTGCGGCTGTACCCACCTGATTGTGGGCCGCGATCACGCCGGCGTGGGAGACTACTACGGTGGTTTCGATGCGCAGACCATCTTTGACGAGGAAGTACCTGACGATGCGCTGGAGCTGGAAATATACCGCGCTGACCACACCGCTTACAGCAAGAAGCTGAACAAGGTAGTAATGATGCGCGATGCCCCCGATCACAGCAAAGAGGATTTCGTATTGCTGTCTGGTACTGCCGTGCGGGAGATGTTGGGCAAAGGGATAGCGCCGCCACCAGAGTTTTCACGCCCTGAAGTGGCGAAGATTCTATCTGACTACTATCAGACCCTGGACGGTTGAGCCGGTTGCTGAATAACTGACCTGCCAGCGCCGTCGGAGACCATAGCTTTTCCGGCGGCGTTTTTCATTCGACACAGAGAACACAAATGAACTACGACCTGTTTAATGGTGACGCCGACGGCATTTGCGCGTTGCTGCAGCTGCGCCTGGCGCAACCTTTGGAAGCCAGACTAGTCACCGGTGTCAAACGTGATATCAATCTGCTCTCCCGGATAGAACCCGCAGCCGGCGACAGGATCACCGTGCTTGACGTGTCTATGGACAAAAACAAGGAGGCTCTGGACAAGGCCCTCGAGGCCGGTGCCGAGGTGTTCTATGTAGATCATCATTTCCCGGGTGATATCCCCCAGCACGCGGGCCTGACTGCAATTATCAACGAAGCAGCTGATGTGTGCACCGCCGCGCTGGTGAATGGTCACCTCGGTGGGGCTCATCTTGATTGGGCCGTTACCGGCGCTTTCGGCGACAACCTCAAGGACACGGCTCACACGCTGGCCAGGGGGCTGGACATCTCCAATGCAGATCTCAGTGCCTTGCAGCGCCTTGGGGTATGCATAAACTACAATGGCTATGGGCCCTCCATCGAGGACCTGCATTTTGATCCGGAGCTATTGTATCGCAGGCTTCTGGCGGCCGGCTCTGCGTTGGAGTTCGTCACGGCCTCTGAGGATTTTGTCCGCCTTAGCGAGGGCTACGATGCGGATATGGCCCAGGCCGAAGCGTTGCAGCCGATGCACGAGACGGAGGCGGTTGCGGCCTTCATTCTGCCTGATGAACCGTGGGCGCGCCGGGTGAGCGGGGTATACAGTAACGATCTGGCAACCGCTCATCCTGATCGCGGGCATGCCGTGTTGACGCGCAAGGCTAACGGTAATTATCTGGTCAGCGTGCGTGCGCCGATGAACAATAAGCAGGGAGCGGCGCAATTATGCATGCAGTTTCCCACTGGCGGTGGCCGGGCGGCCGCAGCGGGTATCAATGACCTGGCCGCGGAGGATCTGGATCGTTTCATGGCGGCATTTGCCGAAGCCTACGCAGCTTGTTGAGCGTGCCGCCGGCACGCGTGCGTGCAAGCGTTCAACAGCGGTAGGGGAGTCAGGGCGCTGATGACGCCAGCTGCTGAACCTGGTCTACAAAGTGCCACGGTGCGAGCATCGGTTTAAGTTCCTGCGCAGTGACCGGTTCACTGAACAGATAACCCTGTATCAGGGTTGCGCCGTTACTGGTGAGAAAATGAAACTGCGCGTCTGTTTCCACGCCTGTCGCGAGTGCTCTCAAACCCAGGCTGCGCGCCAGCGCTATGATGGCGACGATCAGTTTTGCGCCGTTCGCGGATGTGCCCGCCTGTAGCAGGAAGCTTCGATCGATCTTCAATTCATCCAGAGGGTACTGGCCCAGATAGTTCAGTGGTGAATAGCCGGTGCCGAAATCGTCCACGGAGAGATACACACCACTGTCCCGCAGCGCCTGCAAAGCCCCTATGGTATCGGGGTCGTTACTGCTCATAATTGCTTCGGTCAAACCCAGTTCAAGCTGGCTGGGTTCGATTCCCGTGCGCGCGATAGTGGCATTAACCTTCTCTACAAAAGCGGTTGAAAACTGCACCGCAGAGATATTGATAGCCACCTTACCCAGCTTCACACCCTCGCGATTGAATTTGCTTACCTGCTTGCAGGCCTCCTGCAACACCCAGTCACCAAGCCTGTCCATCAGTCCGGCTTTCTCTGCAAGACTGACGAATTTCGCCGGGGGAATGTGGCCCAGTTCCGGGTGCTCCCAGCGTAGCAGTGCCTCGGCACCGATCACCGAGCCTGAATTGGTGTCAACCTGCGGTTGGTAGTGCAAACTGAGCTTGCCACGATCCAGGGCAGCACGCAGATCAGTTTCCAGGCGCAGGCGTTCCGCTCCCTGCTGTCCCATGTTGCTGCGATAGAAGCGGTAGCGCGTGTCACTGCCATCCTGCTTGGCGTGGTATTTGGCGGTACTGGCGGCTTTTAACAACTCCTCCACATTCTTGCCGTCGGTGGGGGCTATGGCAATGCCAAGGCTTGGGTGCAGGCATATCTCATGGCCCGCAATGGAGAGTGGCGCTGTAAGGCTTTTTATCAATCTGCTTGCTACCACGGCAGCAGACTCAGGTGAATCCAGCTGGTTGAGAATCACGGTGAACTCGTCACCTCCCAACCTGGCCACGTCGATATCAGTCTTGCCTCCAGCGATATGTCCGACGCTGTCACTGTCGCGCACCGTGCGCGCAATGCGCTTACTGACTTCCACCAGTAATTTGTCGCCCGCTCCCATTCCCAGTGAGTCATTGACGCGTTTAAAATCGTCCAGGTCGACAAAAAGCAGCGCGAGGGTATGGCCATTGCGCTGGTTCAGTTTCAGCAGGGTAGCCAGCTGTTCAGTGAACAGGTGGCGGTTGGGTAGCTTGGTGAGGTGATCGAAGTTGGATACCTGTTGCAGCCTGTCGCGTGTTTTGCTTGCATCCTCCATCGCCTTACTGAGTGCCTGATCGCGTTCCGATAATTGCGAACTGCGTTCCTTTACCTTCAGGCTGAGCAGACGCTTATCGATCTCATGAACTTTTCGAGAATCGCGCATGCCGGCGATGACGCTGTTGAACAGGCGGGTGATCTCCTGCAATTCTGTGCTGCCGTCTACCTTGATCGGCTCGTTGACTTTCCCTGCAGCCACGGCATCGGCCATGCCCGCGAGTTCGCGCAGCGGCCGAGTGACACGGCGCGCTATCCACCAGGTCAGCAGCCCTCCCAATGCCGCGACCAGGGCACCCAGCAGGAATACCTGTGAGCCCGCAGCAAGGGCGGCTTCATTAAGTTGTGCGGGATTTGACAGCACATGAACATAACCGGCCACACGTTGGCTGCCATTTACGCTGGGAGCGGTGATTGCTGTGGCAAAGTCCGCCGCGGTGAGGCCCACCGCGCCTGTGTTGGCCGCGGTCAGTACAGGGAGCGTCTGGTAGACCGCTGCGCCGCTGTTAAGTAATGAGCGCCAGAGGTTCAGCTCCAAAGGCGCACCATTGCCTTCATCGTAAAAGCGAATGCCGCCTTCCAGGGTGAGCATGTTTCTGCGCACGCCAGTAAACGTATCAGCCTTGAGTTGCTGCGCCTCTGGCTGTTTGATCTGCGCCAGAAGCTCCCCCAGGCCGTTGAAGGCTTGCACCAGGCTCACCGAATCTGGAGTCAGGAAGCCCTGTAGGTTTCGCTCCAGTGCTTCACGGTCGGCCTTGTAGATGTAGTACTGCAAGCCGGGGTTGCCGTTAAGGTATGACTCAGTCCGGTTGGCCAGCGCCTCAGTTTGAATGCCAAACTCCCGGTACGCGGACCAGATGCTGGCAAGTAACGCTACCAGTAGCATGGTAAGAGCAAATGAAAGGCTCAGGCGGGCAGCGATACTCACCTGCTTACCTCTGAGCTGTAGCCGTTTGTATTTAAAACCCGAACCATGCCTCGTGTCCTGTAATCAGCCAGGTGGGATTGTTCTTCTGGCGGTTGCTGCCAAAGCAGGGCAGCAGGGGCCAGAACGTTTTTGCTTGCCCGTTCAACTGTCTTTATTCCTTAGCTGAAACTAGCATGGAGAAAACCGTGCCCGCAATGTAAAAACACCGATTTGTGTAAAGGATCGCATCCTGAAAGCGGGTGCTCACCCAAGGTGGAAATGGGTCACAATACCGAACTGTAGCGGGGATTTGCCTGTTTATTGTTGAGCCAACACAGTATGCTACGGGCTCAGTAAAAACAGCGCACAAGAAGCTTTCAATGATTGACCAGTTGTTGATCGTCGGGTTGTTTGCAGGCCTGATAGGGAGCCTGATCCTCACCGATTGGCCCGCCGTGTGGGTGTTCACCTGCACGATGCTCGCGGCTTATTTTCTCGATCTCGTCGACACCGCCGACGTGCTTTCCAAGGCATCGAACACCGGGCTGGTCACCCTGGTCCTGTTGTTGCTGGTATCGGTTGGTCTGGAGAAACTTTCCTGGCTGCCGCGACTTTCCGGGAAATTGATCACGCCCAGCTATGCGGCCAGTCTGCTGCGCCTGGGAGCCGTAACAGCTTTTTTCTCCGCCTTCGTAAACAACACCGCAGTAGTGGCTACGCTTGCCCATACTGTGCGCAGCAGTAAGCACCATCCCGCATCCAGGCTACTTATTCCCCTTTCTTACGCGGCGATACTGGGCGGCACGATGACGCTAATCGGCACCTCGACTAATCTTATCGTCAGCAGTTTTCTCGAGGACGCAACGGGCCAGGGTCTGGCCTTTTTCGATTTTTTCGCCATCGGCGCAACCGCAACGGTACTGGGTTTACTGGTGTTATTGCTGTCGGCGCGTCTGTTGCCAGCGCGTGACGATGACAAAATCGCCATCAATGAGTACCTGATCGAAGCGGAGGTGACGCCGGGTTCGGCATTGGTGGGCAAGAGCATTCTTGAGAATCGCCTGCGCGACCTGGAGGATCTCTTTTTGGTAGAGATTGTGCGCGGGGAACATCTCATTTCGCCGGTAGCACCGCAAGAGTATATTGAGGCCGGCGATAAGCTGTTGTTTTCCGGCGATATCAATCAGGTTAGTGCGCTCGATGAAATAGATGGCCTGCGCCTTTTTGCGGTGGAGGAGGGTTTGCTGCGGGAAAATATGATGGAAGTGATCGTCATGCCCAACGCCTCCATTGAAGGCAAAACGATAAAGGACAGCGGTTTCCGGTCGCTTTTCGACGCTGCTGTTGTGGGTATGCGACGCGGCGGCAAACGGCTGTCCGGCAAGCTGGGTAACATCACTATTCATGCAGGTGATAACCTGATGCTTGCCGTGGGCGCCGATTTCAACGAGCGCAAGAACCTGAGTAAAAACTTCGTCGTGGTGGATGAGTCGGTGGGCGGGGTAAAAACGACGCCATTGCAGAACTACTTTATCACCGGCGCATTGCTGGCTGTTATCGTGCTGGCAACGACCGGGCTAGTGCCCTTGATCAAAGGCATGGCATTCCTTTTGCTCGGCATGATTATGATGGGCGTTGTGCGTGGCTCGGAATTGCGCAGACGTTTTCCTTTTGAGCTATGGCTGATTATCGCGTCCGCGCTCACGTTGTCGCAGGCATTGACCAACACCGGTGTCGTCGCCGCCCTTGCGGGTTTTCTGCACGATCATCTGGCCGTGCTCGGACCATGGGCTGCGCTGATGGGGATTTACCTGGGGACCCTGCTGTTAACAGAGGCGATGACCAATAATGCGGCGGCTGCGCTGGCTTTCCCCATTGCCTTCGGGCTGGCGGAGAGTTACGGCTTGTCGCCAATGCCCTTTGTGATGGCGGTGGCCTATGGCGCCAGCGCGAGCTTCCTTACCCCCTACGGTTACACCACAAACCTGATGGTGCAAAACCTGGGTGGCTATGGCATGGCTGATTATTTTCGCGCCGGCCTGCCTCTTTCCCTGGTGTATTCCGCCGTTGTCATCGTGCTGATTCCGCGTTTTTTCCCTTTCTGATCCGGTCTTTCAGGCTTGCATTGGGCAGTCGTTCAACCACGTGTCAATGGCCGCCACCGCGCCGTCGGGTTGTTGCGCCCAGCGTGCATGACCGAGGTAATTCCCCTGTTCTGTCGCACCCAGCAGGACGCGCTCAACGCGCGCACAGCTAAACGCCGATAGAGCGCGTTCGACGGCAGCGGTGGTGCTGAAATCATCCCGCTCGAAGCTCAGGGAAAGCACCGGACCTGTGTAGGCGGCAACTGCTTTGGCCAACCCCCTGTGCTGGTCAAAATCAAAATTTCCCGTCACTGCCCATTGCCGCCATTGCTTCATCATGGTTATGGACTCTCTATCTCCAAAACCCAACAGTTGCCCCGGGTAATAGCCTGGAAAGATAGCGAATAGCGGGATAAGTGAGCACAGCAGTCGCAGCATGGCTTTATGCTTGCCTCTATAGTCACCGATATAAGGGAAGGCGCAGGCCAGGTGGATCACGCCATCGATTTCTTCAGCGTGTTGCCCGGTGTAGAGGGTTGACAGGTGACCGCCCAGACTGTGCCCGCCTATCAGGCGGCGAGCGCCAGGCACGCGCTCGACCAGCCAGTTGGCCACCGCCGGAATGTCCTGCTGCAGGGATTGGTCAAAACCGTAGTGGCTGCCATAGCCAGGTTTCAATGTACTCAGCCCATGGCCGCGCTGCTCCATTATGGCAGTGGCACAACCCCGTGCCGCCAGTCCCTGCGCCAGGCGGCAGTACAACTTCGCCTGAATTCCCAGGGCAGGCAACAGCAGTAGTGTCGCCCGCGGATGCGACGCCGGTGACCAGTAGACGGGCACCTCGGTGCCATCTGCTGCAGTGATGCCTAGCGTTTCCATGCCGCGTTTATATCACATAGTTGCACTGTGGTGCGTTTCGCGGCCAGTGGCGTGAAATATCGGTAGATGTGACCGCAGCCGTTGTTGACCAATCTCGAAAGGCCGCCTTAAGCTGGTGATCCCAAGTACACGTCAGCAGAGAGATTAATGAGCCAAGAAGACTTGCTTGCCAGGGTGGACCGGCTGGAATCCCTGGACGAAATTCGCCAGTTGCCCGCAAAGTATTCGCTATCGCTTGATATGCGTGACCTGGACGCGCATGTGAACCTGTTCGCCCCGGATATCCGCGTTAGCCGTGACAAGGTGGGCCGTGCCTATCTCAAGCAGTGGCTGGATGACACACTCAGGTTGCAGTTCACCGGCACATCACATCACATCGGCAATCACATTATCGAATTCTCCGATCCCGACCATGCCTGCGGCGTGGTCTATAGCAAGAATGAGCACGAGACCCCCTGCGCTGATGGCAGTAGCGAATGGATCATCATGCAGATGCTGTATTGGGACAACTATGAGCGAATCGATGGCCGCTGGTATTTTCGTCGCCGGCTTCCGTGTTACTGGTATGCGACGGATATCAACAAGCCCCCGGTGGGCGACAAGAAGATGCGCTGGCCCGATCGCGAACCCTATGCGGGTGCTTATCACGATCTTTGGCCCTCCTGGCAGTCATTCTGGGACAACCCTCCCGGAGAAGGAGAGCCTGAAGTGGCGGCGCCAGCGCCGCTGGACGAATTCCTTTCTACAATGCGCCGCGATGCCGGCGAGCCGAAAATCAGGGTGCGTTAAACATGACTGTTGACCTTTTTACTCCACTGGCCCTGGGCCAACTGCAACTTGAGAATCGCGTTGTCATGGCACCCATGACCCGCAGCCGCGCCGGTGCCGATGGCATGCCCAACGAGTTGATGCTGGCGTATTACCGTCAGCGGGCCAGCGCAGGCATGATCATATCCGAGGGTATTGCCCCCAGCGCTGCAGGGCTGGGCTATTGCCGCACACCGGGGATCTACTCGCAGCAGCAGGTGGCCCAGTGGCGCCGTATCACTGATGCCGTGCACGCTCGCGGCGGGACCATGGTCGCCCAGATCATGCACGTGGGCAGAGTCTCCAACAGTCTCAATAAACCGCAGGGTGCCGACACCGTCGCGCCCTCGGCGATACAGGCAAGGGGAGAAATCTATACGGACCAGGCTGGAATGCAGCCACTGGACAGCCCGCGCGAGCTGTCGACAGCAGAGGTGGGTGAGGTAATAGAAGAGTATCGCCAGGCGACGGTGAATGCCTACGAGGCAGGGTTTGACGGAGTGGAACTGCATTGCACCAGCGGCTATCTCCCGGCCCAGTTCCTGTCAACGGGTAGTAACCAGCGGGATGACCAGTATGGTGGCAGCGTGGCCAATCGTTGTCGCTTTGCGCTGGACGTGCTCGCCGCAATGGCGTCGGTAGACGGAGCTGGCAGAGTCGGCATGCGCATTTGCCCCGGCAACCCGTTCAACGACCTGTCTGATGAGAATCCACAGGAAACGTTCGACCATCTTTTGCAGCAGGCATCTGGCCTTGGTCTCGCTTACCTGCACGCTATTCGCCTGCCGCGTGGGCCTGTCGATAACCTGGCATTGGGGCGCCGCTATTTTGCAGACCGCCTTATCGGCAATGACAGTTACACCTTTGAGGAGGCGACCGATGCCGTGCGCAGTGGGCAATTGACAGCGGTTTCTTTCGGTCGCTACTTTATAGCCAACCCGGACCTGGCGGAACGTTTCCGCGAGGGTAAGCAACTCGCCGACTTCGACCTGGCCACGCTCTACACCCCGGGAGAGGATGGATACTCGAGCTATCCTGCCGCCTGAAATAGTTATCAAGGAGAGAGCATGCCTGTACAGCCGGTAGACCTGAGCGGTAGCAAGTTGTTGATCACTGGCCCCACGGGGCAGGTTGCGTTGCCAGTGGTTGAGCATTTTGCGCAGATTGCGGACGTCCACGCACTGGCCCGCTTCAACAAGGCAGAAGATCGCCAGAAGATCGAGGCCATGGGTGCCAGCGTTATCGCCGCGGACCTGGCCGATGCTGAATCACTCGCGGCGGTCCCCGAGGACATCGACTACGTGCTCAACTTTGCCGTGGTCAAGAGCGGTGACTTTGAGTATGACCTGGCCGCCAATGCAGAGGGCGTTGGCAACCTGATGATGCGCTGCGCCCGTGCCCGTGCCTTCCTGCACTTTTCGTCCACCGCTGTCTATGAATATGCCGGGCAGGCATTACGCACAGAGAGCTCCCCTCTTGGTGACAACCACAGGGTAATGTTTCCGACCTACAGTATTTCCAAAATCGCGGCAGAAACAGTGTGCCGCTTTGTCGCTCATCAACACCAAATCCCCACCACTATCGCGCGCCTGAGCGTGCCGTATGGCGACAATGGCGGCTGGATGTACTTCCACATGTTGATGATGCAGCAGGGAATGGAGATAGAAGTGCACCCGGAACGGCCCAATTATTACAACCCCCTGCATGTCGATGACTACATCGAGAAAATTCCGTATCTGTTGGCCGCTGCCACCCCGGAAGTCACCACCCTGAACTTTGGCGGCTCCGAAAAAGTCAGCATAGAGGAGTGGTGTGCCTACATCAGCGAGCTCACCGGCCTTGAACCGCGCTTCTGTGAAAACACCAAAGCCTTTGGCAGCCTGGCGATCGACACGTCAAAAATGGAAGAGCTGATAGGGCCCACGCGGGTGGACTGGCGGGAAGGGATTCGCCGCCAACTTGAGCATCTGGCCCCGGAGCTGTTGCGCCGGGATGCCTAGGTTTCGGCGTGTCTGAGAGTTTCAGGCCGGTGCACAGTCTTACTTTACAGAGCCACCACCGTCCACGGAAAGAAGCTGTCCGGTGATGAACGAGGCGCGATCACTGCACAGGAAGACCACAGCCTCGGCGATTTCCTCGGGCTCACCCAGGCGGTTCATCGCCGCGGCGCGTTTTAGCCCTTCGGCCATCTGCGGCTGCTCTTCAAAGTACTGCTCCACGCCCGGCGTGCGTATTACCCCCGGCGACACTGCATTTATGCGAATCCCCTGGGCGCCGTACTCGGCCGCCGAACTTTTGGTCAGCAGGTTAACCCCGCTTTTGGCGGCTGCGTAGGCGGTATTGAACGCCTGGCCGCGCAGCGAAGCGTTGGAAGAGATGTTCACGATGGCACCGCCACCCTGGGCGAGCATCACAGGGATCTCATATTTCATGCACAGCCAGGTGTTGGTCAGGCACATTTCCAGGGTCTGGTCGAAGACCTCGCGACTGAACTCGTGGATAGGGCCGGAACCGCGGCTGAGCGCTGCGCTGTTACAGGCTATATCCAGTCTTCCGTAGTTTGACACGGCCGCGTCAATCATCGCTTTTACCGAGTCTTCTTTACTGACGTCACCAAACACAAAGCTGGCGTCACCGCCCTGGTCGCGAATGAGCTTTACCGTCTCTTCACCCGCTTCCTGGTTGAAATCGGCGACGACGACTTTTGCGCCCTCAGCGGCAAAGCGCTGCGCGATGGCGCGACCGATGCCTTGTCCGGCGCCGGTCACGACGCCCACTTTGTTGTCCAGTAACAGCATATTTTCAGCTCCGGGGGTTTATTGCGCCTGAGGAATCGGGCGCAATGCAATCATAACCATGGGTATCACCAGGATGGCGGCCATCACTCCGGCCCAGATACCTTTGAACAGGGCGTAGTGCAGCGGCATAACCTGCTCTATCCCGAAAATATAAAAGCCGGCCAGTGTTATCGGCGCAATCAGCAGGCATCCGATTAAAGCAAATAGCAGCGCACTCTTGCCTGCGGAGTAGGGGAAGCGATCCGCGATTTGCTGCAGTGATGACTGAGGGCCCAGGTCAATTGCCTGCAGCCGCCCTTTGTTCAGTTTGCTGCGCTGCAGGGGTATCACGATCAGCGCCACAATCAACGGCAGCAGCAGGGCAGTGGCGATAATGTCCACGGCAAAACTGTGTTTGCCCCCCCACGCAAGTGCCGGTCCGGAGCGCAATAGCAGCCATGCTATGACGCCATTGAACACCGTGTTGGATAGCCCCCCCACCAGTACTTCATGGCGCAGATGCCTGCTGGCCGGACTGCTCATCGGTCTGGATTCCCTGCTTGTTCAATTAACCCAATATGATAGTCTGTCGCCAAGACGAAGCTAGGTCTTCATCAGTCATATTTATACACATAATCTACCGCGGCCTGCATGAAAGACGTTACCGTTCCGGCGAGGAAGTTCCTGCGCCTGCTGGATTACCTGAAACACATCGGCCTCGACGCCAATGCGATTGCCTCCAGGGCGGGGCTGTCGATAGCCCGCCTCGATGGTCTGGGCGAGGACGACCCCATCTCCGGCAGACAGTATTCCGCTCTGTATAAAGAAGCGGTAGAACAAATGCAGACACTGAAACAGCCTCTGCCGTGGGCAGCGGGCGTGGGTAGCGAGGCCTTCGCCCTGATGTGTCATTGTATGATCAGCGAAAAAACGCTTGGCGACGCGTTGGCGATAGCAGCGCGCTATGAAAAGATGCTGTACCCGATGATAGGGCACCGGGTGGCTATCAAGGTGGAGGATGACGAAGCCAGCCTGTCCTATCTTATCAAGTTTACCGAGCGTGGCTCCCCGCTTGCACCGGAGCACTGGGATCGTGCCGACTCTCAGGACACGGTGGCCAAGGCATCGGGCTTGCTGATCTGGCGTTCACTTTGCGGTTGGCTGATTGGTGAGTGTCTCGAGGTGTCTCGCGTGGAAATCGCCGCGCCGTTTGTCAACGCAGCTTACCGTGACAGCCTGACTCATCGCTTCGGCTGTGCTGTCCGCTTTGATGCCGATGACAACCAGTTCTGTTTTCCCGCCGCGCAACTGGAGCGACGGGTTGTCCACACCACCGAGTCCCTGCGCGAATTCCTGGACAACACCATTTACCAGTTGATCACTGTCGATCGTGAGCCCTCCAGCACCAGCGCCGCAATCAAATCCTTGATCACCATTGACCTGGCAACGGGGCTGCCCTCTTTTACCGCCGTGGCGAAGCAGCTGCATATGTCTGAATCCAGTCTGCGTCGCCGGCTGCAACACGAAGAGACGACCTACCAGCAGTTGAAGGACGAGGTTCGCTGCCAGGTGGCTGTAGACAAGTTGCTGAATGAGGATGCAAAGATCGCTGAATTGTCGGATTTTCTCGGGTTTACCGAGCCCAGCTCCTTTGTACGCTCTTTCAAGAACTGGACGGGGGAGACCCCGCGCAGCTACCGCGACAAGGTCCAGTCCCTGCAAAGCGCACCCTCCTGAGCGCAAATGTCAGCGCAATAGACCAGCAAGGTATACCGCAGAGGAAACACAATTAGTCATACTGGGGCGAACGCGAATCAAAACGGAATAAGGAAATGGCTATGTTGCTGGAAGGAAAGGTCGCGCTGGTCACCGGTGCAGGGCAGGGCGTAGGCCAGGGTATTGCTCTGGCGCTGGCAGCCGAGGGCGCCAAAGTGGCGGTAACCGGTCGCACCCTGGAGAAGCTGGAAGCAAGCTGCGAGATGATTCGACAGCGTGGCGGGGTGGCACTGCCGGTGCAGTGTGAGGTGAAGTCACTGGAATCGCTCACTGCCTGTGTAGAGGCGGTTATCAGTGAGTTCCAGGGGCTGCAGATATTGGTCAACAATGCCCAGGAAGTGCCGCTGGGTACCTTGCACGAAGTGACGGACGAGGCGTTCACCGCCGGCTTCGAATCTGGGCCGCTGGCCACCATGCGGATGATGAAGCTGTGTTACCCGCACCTCAAAGGCGACGGTTGCATCATTAATCTTGCCAGTGCCGCGGCCAAACGCTGGGATATGAGTGGCTACGGCGCCTACGCAGCCACCAAGGAAGGCATCCGGTCGCTTACCCGGGCCGCGGCTTGTGAGTGGGGTGACGAGGGCATTCGGACTAACGTGATCATGCCTCACGCTACCTCTCCCGGACTGAAGTGGTGGGTGGAAAACCGCCCGGAAGAAGCCGCCGAATTTATCGCCTCGATTCCGCAAAAGCGCATCGGTGACTGTGAACAGGATATAGGCCGTTTTGTGGCGCTGCTGTGCAGTGAGGGTTCGGCCTACGTTAACGGGCAGACCATCGCCCTTGACGGCGGTCAGGCGCTACTGGGATAAGGGGCGATAACATGCGGGTAATGGTGACGGGCGGTACGGGCTTTATTGGCTACCATACGGTGCAGGCCCTGTTACAGGCGGGCATGGAGGTCAGCCTGCTGGTGCGCAGCAAGGATAAGCTGGACAAGGTATACGGTGAGGGCGTGATCGAGCACTTCACCTGCGGCGATATTGCCGACGAGGCATCGGTGACGCAGGCGATGGAGGGCTGTGATGCTGTTATTCATGTTGCCGCGCTGGTGTCCACCCACGCGGCCGACGCAGAACGGGTTTACCGGGTCAACCTGCAGGGCACCCGAAATGTGGTGGGTGGCGCGGTGGAGGCAGGCGTTGAGCGCGTTATTCACGTCTCCAGTGTGACGGCGCTCTACGACCCCTCCGCCTCTGTTTTGACCGAGGACAGTCCGCCATCCCCCAAACCAACCGGCTATGGCCGCTCCAAGGTGGCCTGTGAGAAATACGTGCGCGCGCTGCAGGCACAGGGCAGTCCGGTCAGTATTGTCTACCCTGCATCGGTGATGGGCCCAGACGCCCCCGAGTTGACCGAGCCGCATATCGGCTTACAGACTTACCTAGCGCAGTTCGTGCCGCTGATGAGCTCCGGCAACCAGTATGTTGATGCCAGGGATATCGCCCGCGCCCACGTGCAGATACTCCTGGGTGAGGGGCAGAGTGATCGCTATGTACTGGGCGGGCACTATGTACCCTGGAAGGACCTGGGGCCACTGTTGCAGGAGCTGACCGGAAAGCGGATTCTCAAGGTTCCGGTTTCCGGCGCCGCCATGCGCCTGCTGGGCGGGGTGGCCGAGCGGGTGGCGCCGTTATTCAATCTGGACCTGCCGCTTACCCGCGAAGGCCTGACCTACGCCACCCGTTGGGTGCAGATGGACAACAGCCGCATAGAAGCAGAATTGGACTTTGAGTTTCGATCGGTAGAAGAGACCCTGGCGGATTCCATTCGCTGGATGTACCGGGCCGGACACCTGACAGCGGCGCAGGCCGGTAAACTTGCCGCGTAAGCGTCCCCCGGAAACTGGCGGTTGTGTGGGTATTCGGTGGCTATATTCCTCTCGCGACTTCCGGGATCAGGAAAAATGGCCTAAAATCACAAAACCATGTCCCATATCAATACGTGGTAGAACGGGCCGTGTTGTACTATGGTAAGCACGTCGGTGGCCAACAGCCTCGGCATCTGCATTAACAATTAGAGTAAGCAGAGAACAGTAAGAGGGCCAGGAGCGGCCCATGTGGTGTGGTCAACGGAATTGATTGATGACCGTGGAGGGATTCCTCCTCACGGTGTGCAGCAGCCTATTCCGTAAACGGGCACACTCCACTTAACAGATAAAGCAGAATTGCAGAACGTACCGCCCACGGGCGGTTCGTTTGCAGATTCGGAACAACAGCGTTTCGGAGACCAAGAAAAACAGCGGTTATCAAGCCGCCCACACGTTAAACGCACCACTACACTCGCAGAGGGAAGTACTATGAAGAAGAAGCTGCTAGCCATGTCGGTTCTCGCCGCCATCAGCGCGCAAGCCAACGCTTTTCAATTTGACACATCGGATGACTGGGAAATTCGCTGGGATAACACCTTCAAGGCAAATGTCTCTTCCCGTGTCGCCAAGCAGGATGATGATGTTGTAACGCCCCAGCGCGGCGCGGCATTTTTTCTGGCGGACGACGCCAGTCTGTCGGTTGACCGCAGCAATGGAGGCCTGATCAGCACGCGCATAGACGTGCTTTCAGAGTTCGACGTGATCTGGCGCCAGGACTTTGGTTTCCGTATCAGCGGGTCGGCCTGGTATGACCACGCTTACAAAGATTCCGACCACCCCGGAGACCGCATCTACACCTGGGCATCAGCCGACGTTGACCCCGGCGAATACAGCGATGCAGCGGAAGACCTGCACTACTTTGGCGGCGAGATTCTCGATGCCTTTGTGTTTGGTAACTGGTTTATCGGTGATACCTCGCTGGGTGTGCGCGCCGGTCGCCACACTATCTACTGGGGCAACAGCCTGCTGGCAACCGGTGCGATTGCCGGTGTCGGTGGTGCAATGGCGCCGCTGGACTTCTCCAAGGCCCTGTCTGTTCCTGGCTCCGAGGCCAAGGAACTGTTCATGCCCACGGCTAAAATCTCCACGGTCTTCCAGCCCACAGACAACCTCACGCTGAACGCATTCTACAACTTCGAACACCAGCGCTATCGTCTGCCTGAAACCGGTACCTACTTCAGTCCTGTTGAAGGTCTCACTGAAGACACGCAGTTCATTACCCTGCCTCCCGGTGATCCCTCTGCACCTTTCCGCACCGGCCTTTCCGGCAATAAAGACAAGCATGACAGCGGCGACTGGGGTATCAACGTCCAGTACTGGATTGATGCCTGGTCCCTGGAGACCAGCTTCATCTACCTGAACTACGTGGACAAGAACCTGCATGGTCTGCATGCCGGCTTCGACACAGGGCAACTCGCCAACATCCAGGCCGGCAGCAACCCACTGGCTGCTGTACTGCTGGGTGCCTGGAATGGCGGCTGTGCCGCCGGTGTTCTGGAGCCCTGCCCGCCGAATGACCCCGTTTTTAACGCGGATGAAGGCACGATCATTTACGGCCAGGGCGGTTGGCTGTTCAAAGATGACATCGATCTGTACGCCATATCGCTGGCCAAGGAAATTGGCGGAGTAAGCGTGGGCGCAGATATCGTACTGCGCCAGGACACTGGCCTCGCGCCAGACCTGGCCATAGGCCTGCAGCGTTTCTACGGTGCACCGGAAGGCTTTGTCCCGCTGATATCCTCGGCGCTCGGCCTGGGCCACATTCCCGGTGACTACGACAGCTATGACTCATCCAACTACCTTGGTCCGGTGGGTGATGTGTGGTCTGTGGTGATCAACGGTGTCGGCCTGCTGCAGAGCGGACGATTCTGGGATGGCGGTTCCTATATTCTCGAAGCGACCTTCCAGATGCTGGATGATTGCACCGAGAACTGTGATCTGCTTGATTTCCGTGTCTATGAGGATCGCGTAGTCAGTACCGTTGCGGCGGTATTCCGCCCAACCTGGTATCAGGTGGCCCCGGGCTGGGACATGACCCTGCCTATGGCTGTCTCCTACACCATTGACGGTGAAAAAAGCCCCTTCACCTTTGGTGGTGACGAGGAGCGCGGCAGCGGCAGCATAGGCGTTGAAATGGTCAAGGACGGTGTGTGGATTGTCGACGCACGCTACAACGCCTATTTTGGCCCGGTCAATGCCGGTATTGGCGGTCTGCTCAAGGACAGGGACAACATCTCCCTCACCGTCAAGCGAACCTTCTAGGAATAGTCTAGTCTACTGCTATAACGCTTATAAAGACCGTATAAGAGGATTTACCTATGATGTACAAGAAAACTCTGGCTGCCGTGTGTTTCAGCAGCTTCGTTGCCGGCAGTGCGATGGCGGCGGTTTCCCCCGAGGACGCAGCGCGCCTGGGCCAGGACCTGACGCCCATGGGCGCGGAGGCTGCGGGCAATGCGGATGGCAGCATCCCGGCCTGGAACCCGGCCGGCACGCCGATTCCTGCCAACTTCGTTGCCGGCTCTGACAATTACGTCAACCCCTATCCGGACGAGAAGCCGATTTACACTATTGACGCCAGCAATTACCAGGAATACGCCGATGTCCTCACCGAGGGCACCAAGGGCATATTCCAGAAGCTGGGCGCCGATGGCTTCCGCATGGAGGTTTATCCAAGCAAGCGTGAGTTCGTGGTGCCTGAGTGGATCTATGGCAACACCGCCAAGAATGCCACCGCGGCAACGCTTGAGGATGGTGGTCAACGCGTGGCAGGGGCCCTGCCGGGCGTCCCCTTCCCGCTGCCGCAAAGTGGACTGGAGGTGTTGTGGAACCACCTGACTCGCTATCTCACCGACCACTCGGTTACCTACGATACCTATTACGTCAGCTCCAACGGCAAACCCATTCTTTCCACTACCGGTTTTATCACCAACGTGTTGCCCATGTACAAGGAGCAGGACCAGGTCATCGGTGATATTCCCTGGGTGAAACTGCGTATCAACTACAAGGCACCTGCGCGGCGCGCGGGCGAAATCCTGCTGGTACACGAACCGGGCGCTGATTTTACTGCCGGCAAGGGTCGTAAGGCCTGGCAGTACCTGACGGGACAGCGCCGGGTGCGCCTGGCGCCAGCGGTATCCTTCGATACGCCCAACCCGGGTGTAGCCGGTACGTCCACCTACGATGACTCCTTTATCTTCAACGGCTCACCTGAACGTTATGACTGGAAACTGGTGGGTAAGAAGGAAATGATCATCCCCTATACCTGCTATGACTTTGTCTTCCAGACAGAGGTGAAGGACGTGCTGGGTGAGAAGTTCATCGACCCCTCCGTCATCCGCTGGGAGAAGCATCGGGTGTGGATTATTGAAGCGACGCTCAAAGAGGGCAGTCGCCACCTTTACAGCAAGCGCCGCTTCTATATTGATGAGGACAGCTGGCAGGGCCTTGCGGCGGAGAACTACGACGGCCAGGGCAACCTGTGGCGCGTACAGTATGCCTACGGTGCCAACCTCTACGATATCAAGTCGAACTACCACTTCGCCTACGGTGCCTACGACCTGGTTCAGGGCCTTTACAACATCAACACCAAACCTGTTCCCGGTGGGTTCAAGAATGGTGTAGAACAGGGCGACTCCTACTTCACGCCCAAAGGCATGGCCCGCGGCGGTGTACGTTAAGGTCTGTTGATAGTGGGGGCGCTGCAGCTGCGGCGCCCCCTTTTTTGTCTGAAAACTGGATAATTACGGGAAGCAGCCCCATGGGAATAAGAAGAGCGCTGATCGGGATATGTTTGGCCGCCGCACTCACGCCGGTAGCGCACACAGTCTCTGCGCAGGCCTACGATGTGCTGGACCTGCCTGCGGTACCCAGTGAACTGGCCGCCAGGTCGCTGATATTTGCGATACGAGAGTTTAATGGCACCTATTACGCTACCGGTCATCGCGGTCATATTCTCTATTCGGATGATGGTGAAAACTGGACACAGGCAGACGTGCCTGTGCGCAGCAGCCTGCTTGATATCTTCTTCGCAACGCCGGAACAGGGCTGGGCGGTTGGGCACGAGGGTGTCATTCTGCACTCCTCTGACGGTGGCAAAACCTGGGTCAAGCAGTATGACGGGAAACGGTATGGCACCGAGGGTCTGGCCTACTACCAGAAACTGGCTGCTGAGAATCCGGACAACGAACTGTATCCCTTCATGATAGAGGAAATGCAGTTTGCCATTGAACAGGGCGCCGACAAGCCGCTGTTCAAAGTAGAGTTTCATACCCCCACTTTCGGCCATGTGCTGGGGGCCTACGGAATGATTCTAAGAACCGAGGATGGCGGTAAAACCTGGATCCACGTTCTGGAAAATATGGAAAATGATTCTTTCTACCATGTCTACGATGTTGCCAAACTCGAGGGCGAAAACCGCTTCTTCCTGAGCGGGGAGGCCGGCCTGTTTATGATTGGCGACGCGGACGCGAAACAGGGCAAGGTGATTGAAACGGTACCCTGGCAAGGAAGCTTCTTCACGGCGGCGGCAACCCGTGAGGGCGCTATCGTGCTTGGCGGGCTGCGAGGCCGGGTCTTCCGCACAGACGACGAGGGCAGTAGCTGGGCCGAAGTGCCCAAGCGCCCGACCAGTTCCATGGTCGATTCCACCGTGCTGGATGATGGGCGCATTGTGTTTGTCGGGATCGCCGGTGAGATCCTGATCAGTGACGATGATGGCCGTTCGTTCAGCCAGGTACCCCTGAGCACCGGCAACCGTATCTACACAGTAGAAGCGGGTCCCGATGGCAGCTTGTTGTTCGGCGGACCAGCGGGTATCCAGAAGCTGACGCTTCCCCAATAACGATAAATTATCGGAGAAAATTCAATGGCGCATGTGGAACAGTCAGACCTGCCGGTAATTTCGGATCTGAAAGACTTTGATTACAACTCCGGGACTTTCCTGGAAAAACTCGTATTTAACCACCGTGCCGTGGTGATGGCGCTCTGCGCGCTGGTCACGATAGTGCTCGGGTATTCCGCCTTCCAGATTGAGCTCAAGGCGGGGTTTGAGAAGACCCTGCCCAAGGCACACGAATACGTGATCAACTACCAGGCCAACCGTAACGAGCTCAAGGGTCTTGGTAACAACCTGCGAATTGTGGTGGCCGTCAAGGACGGCACGATATTCACCAAGGAAAACCTCCAGTTTCTGGAGGCGGTCAACGACGAAATATTCTTTATCCCTGGTGTAAACCGAAACGGGATGAAGTCCCTGTTCACGCCCAATACCCGTTGGCGCGTGGTGACGGAGGAAGGCTTTGAAGGTGGTCCGGTAATCCCTGGAGACTTCGACGGCTCAGCTCGCTCAATCGGTGAGGTAAAGGTCAACATCATGCGCGCCGGTATCATGGGCGATCTGGTGGCCAATGACGAAAAATCTGCCGCCATCATCGTGCCGTTGCTGGACAAGAACCCGGAAACCGGTGAGCGGCTGGATTACGCCGAACTGGGTAAGAAACTGGAAGAAATTCGCGACAAGTTTACCGAGGGCAACCCGGATCGCTCTATTCACATCATCGGTTTTGCCAAGCTGATCGGCGACCTCATTGATGGCCTGATGGCGGTGATGGTGTTCTTTGCCGTAGCGGTTGTCATCGCCACTATCCTGCTCTACTGGTACACGCGCTGTTTCCGGTCTACGGTAATGGTGATTGCCTGCACCCTCGTAGCGGTTATGTGGCAGCTGGGGATACTGGCCTACCTCGGCTATGAACTGGACCCGTTCTCTATTCTTGTGCCGTTCCTGGTATTTGCCATTGGCGTGAGCCACGGTGCCCAGAAGCTCAATGGCGTATTGCAGGATATTGGTCGGGGTACTCACCGATACATTGCGGCGCGGTATACCTTCCGTCGCCTGTTCCTCGCAGGCGTCACCGCGCTGTTATCCGACGGTGTAGGGTTTGCCGTGCTGATGATCATTCAGATTCAGGTTATCCAGGATCTCGCCATTACTGCCAGTATCGGTGTGGTGGTGCTGATTTTCACCAACCTGATTCTCATACCGATTGTCCTGTCTTACACCGGTGTAGGCCGAAAGTGTGCAGAGCGAGCGTCTCACCCGCACAAGTCAATCGAGGAAATGCACTGGCTCTGGCGTTTTCTGTTGATGTTCACCAAGCCCGGACCGGCGGCGGCTGCGATCGCGGTCAGTGTGGTACTGGCCGGTGTCGGCATTATGGTGGCCCAGGATCTACAGATCGGTGACCTCGACGAAGGTGCGCCCGAGTTGCGGGAGAACTCGCGCTACAACAAAGACGTACGTTTCATGATCGACAACTATTCGGTCAGTACCGATGTCTTCGCGGTCATTGCAAAAACCCCGGCTGACGGCTGTATCGATCATGAAGGCCTGAGCCTGGCAAATGAGCTGGAGTGGCGGCTGCGTCAGCTGGACGGGGTGGAGGACGTTCGCGGCCTCAATGTGCGAACCCGTGAAATCATGATGGGTATCAACGAAGGCTTCCCCAAATGGCAATCGCTGTTCCGCAACCAGGACACGGTTAACTATGCGGTGAGTGAACTGGTAACCCTGGAATACGTCGACCCCGCCTGCTCAATCTGGCCCATGCTGGTGTACCTTGCAGACCACAAAGCGGCTACCCTGACCGGCGTCGTCGACACCCTCGACCAGTTTAACGTCGACTGGGGTGAAAACGAGAAGATCGAGTTTATGGGCGCTGCGGGTAGCTCCGGCTTTGAGGCAGCGACCAACATCGTGGTCAAGAAAGCCAACCGGGAGATGTTGTTCTATGTATACGGAGCGGTGACGCTACTGTGTATGCTCACTTTCCGCTCCATACCCGGCGTTATCTGCGCGGTATTGCCGTTGATGCTGACCTCGATACTGTGTGAAGCATTGATGGTATGGCTGGGTATGGGAGTGAAGGTGGCAACCTTGCCGGTGATTGCGTTGGGCGTGGGGATAGGTGTGGACTACGCCCTGTACGTGTTGACCGTGATACTCGCCAAGGAAAAGCAGGGCATGGATCTGACCCAGGCTTACTACGAAACGCTCAACTTTACCGGGCGCGTGGTGGCTCTGATTGGTGTCACGCTGGCAGCCGGGGTGATTACCTGGACCGCATCGCCCATCAAGTTCCAGGCTGATATGGGGGTTCTTTTGACCTTCATGTTTATCTGGAACATGTTCGGCGCGCTGATTTTAATGCCTGCGCTGGCCTGCTTCCTGGTCAAACCCCGGAAGCAGGAAGCCGCAGCCTGAGGGCAGGGGTAGCGAACGGCCAGCGGGGTCCCGTTGGCCGTTTTTCGGTTCTGGAGAATGATATGAAGCAGTTGTTCAAGTGTGCGCTCATTGCTGCGACCGCGCTGGTACTGGGTGCGTGCTCGACCCCACACATCAAGGAAGCGGTTGCCGACGAATTCTCTGCGCAGAACCTGCACCCGGTCAGTAACACCGGTTTTGAGGAAGCCTTTGTATTACCTGGTGCCAATTTGCCGGGGTATGCATCAGTAGACTTTAGCGCTCTCCAATCAGCCGATGTAGACATTCCCCAGACGACTGTCAGCGGGACCACGCGCCGGGACTGGCAGATGACGCCGGAGAAGGAGGCACAACTGGCTGATATCTGGCGACAGGCCACCAGCTGGGCATTTTCCGCGTATCCACAAGATGGCCAGGGCGCTCTGCAAATCAGTGCTGCCCTGACCCGCGTGGCCCCCAGGCGCACCGCTTCCGGCGCGGGTGCTGGCGCGGGAGCCGGGTACCAGACAACTGGCGATGTGGTGGAGGTGTCTGCAGAGTTTCGTATCCATGACGCCAGCACCGGCCAACTGCTGGCCGTTGTGCGTGACAGGCGGAGTATCGCTTCCCTGCAGTGGGGAAGAGGCGCGGGTGTGGACTTGACCAACCTGTTCAATAGTTGGGCCAGCCTGTTACACACCCGCGTGTCGGGCAGGTAGACGCTAGTGGTTGCCGCAGCCGTCACAACGGTCGGAACCCAACTCCTTTTCGGAGTGAGCGGAACCGCTGTTTTCCTGCCAGACAGCCAAAGCAAGGATCGCAGTATAAAGACCGATGATGTAAACCATGTCGTGTACCTCTTCAAGTTGCCGGGCTAATGCACCGGCGTTACAAACAATGTAGGGATTCGAAGACTATTCTTCAAATGGCATTGAGTCATAAATAGAATGAATGCAATTCATGTATTAGGGCCAAGGTAGATGGAAATCCGCGACCTTGGGCGCCTCGACCTCAATCTGCTGGTGGCACTGGAAGCCCTGTTGGAAGAGCGCAGCGTATCGCGCGCCGCAGAGCGTCTTTATATAACCCAGTCCGCCATGAGCAAGACTCTGGGCCGCCTGCGAGAGTTGTTTGATGACCAGCTTTTCGTTCGACGCGGTTCGGGCATGGTACCCACGCCGAGGGCGGAGCAGATTGCAGCGAGCCTGCCCCAGGTCCTGCAGGCAGTGCAGGCGATGGTGCGTCCGCTCAACTTCGACCCGGCAACTTATGACGGGCAGATGAATATCCTGATGCAGGGTCATATGGGCGTCTGGTTTCTGCCGGCGCTGATGGCCCGCCTGCAGGAGAAATCGCCGGGTATGAGAGTCAGGGCCTTCTCGCGTATCGAACACGCGTTTGATCAGTTGGCCACCGGCAGTCTCGACTTTGCCCTGCAAATCGAGCGCCAGCAGTACCCGCCAGACCTTGACCTGACGACACTGGCGTTTGCCCGGCCGGTGCTGCTGGCCCGCAAAGGGCATCCCTTGCATAAACTGGAAGCGTTCACGATCGAGGACCTCACGCAATTTCCCCATCTCGCGCTGTTGTCCACGGATATATCGGAATTGAGTTTTCACGAGGGTGACGCGGAAGCGGTTCTCGAGTTTGAGCGTCGTGCACCGCACCATTACGAAACGGATGACCTGCAGACAGCCCTGGAGATTGTGAGAAAAACCGACTGCCTGTTTCCTGCGCCACCCATGTTTATTGAGCAGTTCAACCTGTCTCGCTACATTTCGGCGCTGCCCATACCGGGGATAGGCGATGTCAGCATCAAGTATGTCGCGGTGCGTCATCAGCGCGTTATTGGGTCTCCCGCACATGATTTTTTTTACCAACAGATAATCGAGTTGACCGCGGAGATACGGGCACGCCTTGGCCTGCCGGATTTACCCACTCTGCGTGAGCAGAAAAAGCTCGCCTATTGAAGTTCAAGGTGGTCCGTATACAGTGTTTCGTCACGTTTTATTACCAGAGAGAGCCAGCTTGAAACCGCACCCTGTACCGTTTCTGCACCGCTGCCGCTACCTGCTGCTTGTGAGCCTGGCTGCGCCGTTTGCTTTCGCGGCTGACCTGCAAAACAGCCTTGATGTGGTGGAAGCAACCAATCGCAGTGCCGAACAGTCGCAGGCCAAAGTGGATGCCCTGTCGCGTGAAACCCGGATACTGTTGGAAGAGTACCGCAGCCTGAAGGAAAGCGCAGAGTACCAGGAGGCCTACACCCGCGAGTTACAAAACCTGGAGAATGCGCAGCGTGCGCAGATTGAATCACTCAACCTGCAGATTGCCCAGGCAAGAATTACCCGCCAGCGTATCCTGCCGCTGATGCGTTCCATGGTGGACACTCTGGAAAAGTTCGTCGTACTGGACCTGCCATTTCATCAGCAGGAACGCATCAGTGCGGTGATGCAGTTACGGCAACGCCTGGACCACCCCGACATTCCGGTCTCCGCACGATTCCGCTTGTTACTGGAGGCCTATCAACTCGAGCAGGATTACAGTCGCACGGTGGAAGCCTGGCGCGGCCCGCTGCAGCGAGACGGTGAAAATCTGTCTGTCGAGTACCTGCGGCTCGGGCGGACCGCGCTGTACTATCAAAGCCTGGATAGGCAGCTCAGTGGATATTGGGACCAGCAGTTGCAGGACTGGGTCACCCTGGATGCAGCCCATAACCGGGCGCTTGCGGTAGCCATGCGCGTGGCGCGTAATCAAACCGCACCCGACTTGCTGGCCTTGCCTTTTCCTGCCGCGGCGGTGGCCCCGTGATGCGTCGTCTGCTGATAATAGCTCTGCTGCTTGGCGCCTGTGCAGTAACGGCACAGGAGCAGCCTGGCACGCAGATAGAGAATCTCGACGCGTTACTGCAGTCAGTGAAACAGGAGCAGGCTCGCCAGCGTGCAATCAATCGGCAGCGTGAACAGGAATTCCTTGCTGACAAGCGCGAACAACAGCGTCTGCTTGAGGCTGCGCAACGCGAGTTCGAGCAGCAGCAGAAGCAGAACCAGCCGCTGCTGGCAGTAACCGACAACAACGCCAATGAGATTGCCAGGCTGGAAGCCGAACTGGTGAAAGTGGTGGAGGATATCGGCGATCTGTCCAGCACTTTCCGGGAGTTCGCCGGCGACTTCGCGGCGGTATTCCAGGAGTCGATGCTCACCGCACAACTGGGTGACAGGGTAGAGGTGATGCGTGAACTCGCCTCTGCGGATACGCAGGCCACCATCGAGGATATACAGACGCTCTGGCTATTATTGCAGGAGGACATGACCGAGGCCGGCAAAATCACCCAGTTTGACGCATCGGTAATTGATACAGCGGGTGCCACCCGGAATACCAGCGTGCTGCGCCTGGGCGTTTTCAATGCCTGGGCGCAGGGCGACTACCTTCGTTACGTGCCCGAAACCGGTGAGCTTCTGTTGCTGAGCCGTCAGCCTCCGGCGCGCTTCAGGAAGGCGGCGCGTGCTGTCACCGAGGCAGAGAGCGGGCTGTTTACCCTGGCGGTCGATCCTACCGGGGGCAATCTGCTGGGCATGCTCAGCTTTACCCCGGATTTGCGCGAGCGGGTTGCACAGGGCGGAACGATCGGCATGATCATTATTGGCCTCGGCGTAATCGGTCTGTTACTCACTACCTGGCGCTTACTGTATCTGCTGGTGATCTCCCGGCGCATCAGGAGGCAACTGTCTGCTGTCGCCTCACCGACTGACGATAATCCGCTGGGCAGGGTGCTAAAAGCCGTGGAAGGGATATCCCTGGAGCAGGAAGAGCTGCTGCAACTCAAACTCGATGAGGCTGTGCTGGCAGAAATTCCGGCGCTGGAGCGTGGCAATGGCCTGATCAAATTGCTGGCGGCAACGTCTCCATTATTAGGCTTACTGGGTACCGTTACCGGCATGATCCTCACCTTCCAGGCTATCAGCCTGTTCGGTACGGGCGACCCCAAATTGATGGCCGGCGGCATATCGCAGGCGCTGGTGACCACGGTGCTGGGGCTGGTTGTCGCGATACCGCTGTTGTTCGGGCACAGCGTAGTAGCATTTCTTGCCCGGGGAACGGTGCAGCGCCTGGATGAACAGTGCGCCGGCGTTTTGGCGCGCTCAGCGGAGGGCCCATAGGCGATGGCCTGGTGGTATGCCGTAAGCGATTTTATCGGGCAGGGTGGCAGCGTGCTGTGGGTGTTGTTTGCGACCTGCCTGTTGCTGTGGTTACTGATTCTGGAGCGCGCGTGGTTTTTGCGCATTACCTGGCCTGCCCGGGCGCGCTCGCTGGTAAGCGCATGGCAGTCGCGACGGGACCGTGCATCCTGGCGCGCCAGGAAAATCCGCCAGTCAATGCTATGCGAGGCCTCCCTGGCGCTGCATGCCTATCTGCCCATGATCCGGGTGCTGGTGGCACTCTGTCCGTTGCTGGGCTTGTTGGGCACGGTGCTGGGCATGATCGGCGTTTTCGAGGTGATAGCGGTAAGCGGCAATGACGATGCACAGGCAATGGCGCGCGGTGTGTACCGGGCGACCATTCCCACCATGGCAGGCCTGGTGGTTGCACTGACCGGTATCTACTTTACGGTAAGGCTGCGCCAGCTTGCCGATCGTTGTCGCAGCACTCTCCGCGATGCCATGCCACTTAGCGACGGCGAGGTGCACAGTTGAGCGCAAGGCGGCACCTGCCGGAGCAGGATGAGACCGAGCTGGACATGACGCCCATGCTCGATATCGTTTTCATCATGCTGATCTTTTTTATTGTCACCACGTCCTTTGTCAAGGAATCCGGGGTGACTGTCTCCACGCCTCAGGCGGATTCTGCTTCCAGGCAGCCCAATGCAAATATTTTTATAGCGATCACTGCCAGTGGCGAGGTGTGGGTGGATCGGCGCCCGGTGGACCCGCGCAGCGTGCGTGCTGTTGTCGCCCGTTTGCATGCGGACAACCCCGAGGGCTCGGTGATCATACAGTCCGACGAGAACGCCTCCACCCGCATGCTGGTGGAGGTTATGGACCAGGTTCGACTGGCCGGGGTGGAGGGCATTGCGATAGCCGCGGAGAAGGGCGTGCAATGACTTCCCGGACACTGCGCCTGCTGACCGCGCTGGTCGGGTCGGTGGTGATTACGGTGGCGATTTTCCTGTTCATGCACGGACTCATCCGTCTGAGCGAGCGCTCGCAGGTTGATTTGGCGGTGTTTCGCAATGTCGAGATCATACGGCCTGAACCGCAGGAGCCTGAGCCGGAGACAGAAGTCGAGCAGCCCGAGGATGCGGCCAGGGAGCCCGCGCTTGAGGTTCCGCAACTGGCTCCGCCCAGCCCACAGACACCACAGGAAATGGAGATGCCGGCCCTGGATATGGCGCTGGGTGATATCGCGATACAGGCAGTAGGCGATAGCTTTCGCGCGCCATTGGGGGCAGGGGGAGTCAGTCTCCCCGGCGGCGGACAGGACGCACAGGGATTTGTTGAAGTGGTGCCCTATAACACGCGCAAACCCAATGTGCCGGAGGTTGCCTGGCAGAACAAGATCAGCGGCTGGGTGCTGGTTGCGTTTTCGGTAACGCCCTCTGGCTCCACGCGCAATGTCAGAGTGCTCGATGCGCGCCCGCGCGGCGTGTTTGAGGACAAGGTGATTGCGGCAGTAGAAGACTGGCAGTACTCCATCGATTTCTCCGGGCGTAAAACCGCCGATGTCGTGCTTACCCAGCGCGTTGACGTGCGCTGGCAGGACTATCCTGAAAATCTGCCCAATGTTGATTAGGGCACGGCGATATCAGCTGGCTGTGCTGCTGGCTTTACTGTGCTGGTGGGCGCCCCTTGCTGCCCAGGAGAGTGGCCAGTATCGCAGCCGAATCCAGCTGGACCCGCTCGGGGAGTTGGGCAAAGGCTCGGAAATGTCCGTGGCTGAGTTGGAAGCCAGTATCGACAGTATTAAAGAACCCTATGCGAAGTCCAGTGCCAGTCGTTTCCTCGCCCGGCACTCGGTGCAGCAGGGTGATTACGCTTCCGCTATCGACTACTACCGGCAGGCTTTGCTGGCCAGGGGGCTGTCGGACGTTGCCAACCGCGAGATGCTCAGGGAACTGGCGCAAGTGTATCTTCTGAACGAGGATTACCGGGAAGCCGCCATCACCCTGCAGCGGGCGCTGGATATCAAGCTGCAGGCTGAGCCGGGAGACTTCCTGCTGCTGGCGCAGGCCCAGTATCGCCTGGGCGATTATGTCGCTGTGGTTGCGGCGCTCGATGGTATAGAGGCGAATGGTTTGTCACTGGATGTGCGCCAGCTGCGCCAGGCCCTGGCATTGTACTACCGTGTAGGAGCGTACCAGCAGAGCGAGCTTATTCTGCAGCGGCTCCTCGCGCTTGAGCCGGGTCAGCCAAGCCACTGGCATCAACTGGCTGGCGTGTATCTGCAGCAGAACAAGCGCCGCGCGGCGCTGGACCAGCTGACGCTGGCGCTGGAGAAGCGGGTTCCTTTCACCGCCGCTGAGCTGCAATTGCTGATAGACCTGCACGCGGTGACCGGTAACCCCTACACAGCTGCCACGCTGCTGCAGGAGGCCATGGCGGAAGGTGGCGTCCCGGCGAGCGCCGCCAACCAGCGCAAGCTTTTTGAGCTTTGGCTGCAGGCACGGGAAAGGAACCGTGCAAAGACAGCCTTGCAACGCGCCGCGCGCGGTAGCGGCGACACCGAGCTGTTCCTGTACCTGGCGCAACTACAGATGGAGGATCAGCAGTGGCAGGCTATGTTGACCACCTTGCTGGGAGCCTGTGAGCAACGTTTGCAGGATCGTCACGTGAGCCGTGCGAACCTTTTGTTGGGTGTCAGTCTGTTCAAACTTGGCCGCGACGAAGAAGCGCGCAGGGCGTTTATCAACGCCACATTGGTCGGAGGCGCCAATGCGCAGGCCGGCGAATGGCTTGAATTTATGCAAGCGGCAGCGCCGAGCCCGGAAGAGGCCAGGCTGGTACGCGGCCCATGCGTCGGCAGCGAGGGCAAGCAGGGCTCGCTGCAGAAGCAGAAGGTACCCGCACAGCCCGTTACCGGGCCCGCCGCTTCATCCGCTGCTGAGCAGATTGCCATTGCGCAGCCGGCAATCAAGACCGTTTCCGGCGCACGTTTTTTCTACAGTGCGCACAGCGAAGACCTGGCGGACCTGCTACCGGATATTCAGGCGCTCGCGGTTCGCCTCAACCTGAGTCTGGTCAAGGCGGGAGGTACCGCTGACGGGCCGCTGACGTTGCTGGTCCTGCCCGGTGAAGACCTGCGGCTGGCCTTGCCTGCGCGCGGAGCACCGCAAGCAAGGGGACGTTATCGCCTGCATAACGCGCCGCAATTCCGCTGTGCATGGTTGCGCCTGGAACAGGCAGAGGCTGACCCGGTGGGGGCGGTCACAAGCCTGCAGGAACAGGTGCTGGCGGCGGGCTACAGCCTGAGCGGCGAGATGAGGCTGGTGTTCGCCGGCGGCGGCACCCCCAGTGTGGAGATTCAGCTGGGGATCGAGTGAGCCGCGACGGCGGCGAAGGCTATGATGTTGCGGGATCGCCTGCCTCGTTCGTCCCATACTCAGTAATGTTGTATCAAGGACGAGCACATGCGCATGATCATTCCTGCAGTTGCTATGGCGGCTGTGTTTTGCAGTCAGCAGAGCGTGGCCACAGACGAGACCAGCAGGCTGAACAACTGGCTGGACCAGCAGTACGAGGCTGAACTGCAGCGCAGCCCGTTGACGCTGGCGGAGCACGGGCGCAAGGAACGCTACGGTGAGGTGGATGACTTCAGTCTGGCCGCTGAGCGCGCGCGCCTCGCGCGGCTGGTGGCGAGCGCAGCTACCATGGCGGCCAGCTTCGATTATGACCTACTAAGCCCTCAGGGGCAGATATCCTACGATTTCTGGCAGTTTCGCGCCCGCAGCGAAGCAGCGGAAAGCCCCTACCTGCAGCATCACTACCTGTTTGACCCGTTCCACGAGACGCATACGTATCCAGTTGAGTTTCTACTCAACTACCATCGGGTTGATACCGAGGAAGATATGCTCGCGTATATCCGGCGGGTGACGGCATTCTCACGGGGGCTGGAGCAATCGCTGCAGCGCGCGCAGGATGCGGCGGCCATGGGAATCAGGCCACCGCGCTTCGCCTATCGGTCAGTGATTGAGGATTCCCGTCGGATTATAAGTGGCAGGCCGTTCAGCAATGGCAGCGGGGATTCACCCATCTGGGCCGATGGCACAGCCAAGATTTCGGCGCTGGCGCAGCACGGTTCAATAGACGCGTCACGGGCGCGCGCTCTGGAAGAACAGCTGGCAAGCGCATTGCGCGACAAGTTGATGCCTGTCTATAAACGGCTGATTGCCTGGCAGCTGCAGGACATGGCCAATACTTCGCCCGACGCCCAGGGGGTCCACGCTCTCCCGGATGGCGAAAAGTACTACCAGACTCTGCTGCGCTACTACACGCACTCCGACATGAGCGCGCTTCAGATTCACGAGTTGGGGCTGGACGAAGTGGCGCGCATTCACCAGGAAATGGAGCGAATTAAAGCCTCGCTTGGCTTCCAGGGCACGCTCGCTGAGCTGTTCCAGTTCGTGCGCGATGATCCGCAGTTCTACTATGCGGATACGGATGCCGGGCGCGAGGCTTACCTTGCCCGGACCCGCTCACTGCTGTCGCGTATGGATGAGCGCCTTCCGCAGTACTTTGGGCTGTTACCGAAATCAACATTGCGGGTAAAACGGGTGGAGCCCTACCGGGAGAAAGACGGCGCGGCCCAGTTCTATGAGATGGGAACAAGGGACGGTTCACGCCCCGGAATTTACTATGTGCATCTTTCCCAGATTGGCGCGTATAACAAAACGGATCTGGAGGCCACCGCATACCACGAGGGCAACCCCGGCCACCACATGCAGTCCTCTATTGCCATGGAGCTTACCGATATTCCCCGCTTTCGTACCAGAGTGGGTTACTCAGCCTACGCTGAGGGCTGGGCCCTGTATGCGGAGTTGCTGGCCAAAGAGATGGGTGCCTTCAGCGACCCGTACGATGACTTTGGCCGTCTGGTGGCCGAAATATGGCGTGCTATTCGCCTGGTAGTGGATACGGGACTGCATGCCATGGGCTGGAGCGAGGAACAGGCGGTGCAATACATGCTGGCTAACTCCGCGATTCCGGAAGCGGCCGTGCGCTCCGAAATCCGGCGTTACCTGGTAGCACCGGGGCAGGCCACGTCGTATAAAGCCGGCATGCTGAAAATTCTTGCTCTACGCGAGCAGGCGAAGGCAGAGCTGGGTGAGTCTTTCGACATCAGGGGCTTTCATGATGCCGTGCTCGGGGGTGGCTCAGTGCCGTTGCCTATTCTTGAGCGCACGGTGAGGGATTGGGTCAGGGCGTCTGCTCAGGCGCCCTGAATCGCCATTACCGCCTCTCTGGCGGACAGGATAGCGCCATCAATGTAGCTCACCTCGCGGCAATCGCCGATGCGGTGTACCGTGGCTGAAATATCTGTCAGCTGGGCAGCGAGGCGGTTATCGCCCTCGGCGCCCAGCGCAACAATCACCTGTTTTGCCGGTATGGCCTGCTTTTGCCCGTCTATCTCGCACAATACGCTGTCCTGGGTGATTGCCACCACCGGCGCGTCCTTGTGAATGTCGACATGGTGCTCTCGCAGCATATGCAGAACGCGGGCTCGCCTGACGATGGCAAGCTCGGCGCCAAGGGCAGGCCCGGGTTCGATGACGGTGACGTTGCGGCCTCTCTCCACCAGGTACTCAGCCAGTTCCAGCCCTACCAGGCCGCCGCCGATGATCACGACCTGGTCTGCCAATGGCATCCACAAGCGCGAGGCAAAGCGCAGCAGGGAGATACTGCGCAGCGCACCGCTGAGCCGGCCCGCCCACAGGGCGCAACGCGCAAACCAGGACAGTTTGGCGATGGCGGCCTTGTCGGTACCAAATAATACCCCACGCAGCTGCTCGCCATCGAATACATGGCGCTGGTCCTTGCCGGCAATATCCGGGGCCTCACGCAATGCGCCGGTGGCAATAATCACGTGGTCGGCATTGGCGGCGCGAATCTGTGCGCTGTCCGCCTCGCGGCCCAGCTGCAGGTCGATGGGCAGGCGGCGCATTTCACTGGCGAGGTAATCAATCAGGCGCTCGTTAGGTGCATAGGCCAGTGCGGCGATGCGTGCAGTACCCCCCAGATCCTTGTCCTTTTCCCACAGTGATACGCGGTGCCCCTGTTCGGCGAGCAGGCGCGCAGCCTCCATTCCGCCGGGCCCACCGCCTATGACCAGTGTGTTCTTACGCGCCTCGCTGGTGGCAATGAGTTTGCCTTCCCACTCCCGGCCCATATCACTGTTGACCGCGCACATCATCGGGCGATTGATAAAAATCTGGCTGACGCAGATATAGCAGTAGATACAGGGTCGTATCTGCTGGGCATTGCCGCTGGTCAGCTTTGCCGGCAGCTGCGGGTCTGCCAGCAGCTTCCTGCCCATGGCCAGGAAGTCGAAGTCGCCCGCAGCAAGGTGCTTTTCCGCCACCTCCGGCTCAATCCTGCCCACGCCGATAACCGGCACACTGACTGCCTGTTTGACCTTGCGGGCGAACTCGATGAAGCCGCCCGGCTCGTGTACCAACGGTGCTTCCGTGAACGCGATGGCATGGGCCACATTGCCATAGGCACTGACGTCGATAGCGTCGGCACCGGCTTGTTCACACAGTTGCGCCGTGGCGACACAGTCCTCGGGGGTGATGCCACCGTCCATGCGATACTCTTTCGCATCCAGGCGCACGAGGATGGGGAAATCGGGCCCGGTTGCCTGCCGCGTGGCGCGGATAATTTCGCAGAGGAAGCGGGCCCTGTTCTCCCGGGAACCGCCGTACCCGTCGCTGCGTTTGTTGCTGTAGGGAGAGAGGAAACTGGCAATAAGGTAGCCATGCCCGGCATGTATCTCGACGCCGTCAAAGCCCGCGCGTTGTGCTCTGGCTGCGGCAGCGGCGAAACCGGAGACAATCTCCGCGATATCCGTCTCGCTCATTTCGAAGTATTGCGGCCCTTTGCCGTCCGGCCCCGCCGCTTTAATGAAATTGCCAATTTCCTCGCGTGTCAGCACTTTGAACATGTCGCTGGCAGCCGGGCGAAGTATGGAGGGCAAGGGGATGTGGCGTCCGGCAGCCGTGTCTTCCTGTGCCATTTTCCCGCCATGATTGAGCTGCGCCACGATTTTGGCGCCATGGCGGTGTACCCGCTGTGCCAGTTCGGTGAGCCCTGGCAGGAAGTCGTCACGGGAAAAACCAACGGTGAAGGGCATGGTGGAGCCATTGGGAAAGCAGGCGGCGGACGTCTCCAGGACCAACAGCCCGGCACCGCCGCGGGCGCGTTCCTCGTAGTAGGCGATCAGTTTCTCGGAGCAGCTGCCGTCAGCCTCGGCGAAGTTGGAGCCCATGGCGGCAAGCACCATGCGGTTGCGCAGGGTCATTGAGCCAATCTTTCCTGGCGAGGTCAGCACTTTATAGTTTTGCGACATGTTTTCGACTTCCGGCACAAGTTCAAGGAGAATATGGCTGAGTGTGGCTCGTGCTTAAAGAACTGCTCAGTTCAAACTTGTGTGCATCTGCGATCTGTCCGGTTTTATTCGAACGCAAATGTACATAAACTTGGTGGCGCAGGTCCTGTCCCTGTGCAGCCCCCACGATGATAATCCTCGGGATGCGCACACCGTCCAGGTGGGTTGACGCATACGGGACTCGCAGCCCATAACAAATAAACGGAGCACTTCACTATGCAGAATCACTTCAGAAACTCACTCATGAGCGTTGCCGTCGTTGCCGCCCTGGGTGTATCTGACTATGCCGCCGCTCAACTGGAAGAGGTGGTAGTCACAGCCCGGAAGCGGGCAGAGAGCCTTCAGGACGTTCCTATGGCTGTATCGGCATTCAGCGCCCAGCAGCTGCAGGATGCCCAGATTGATGGCATGGAAGACCTTGAGCGGATGGCTCCCAATATCACGCTTACCGAGACCAGCGGCCTGCAGGCCGGTTCCATAGCGGTGTTTATACGCGGTATCGGTAATGACCCCGGTTTTGCGCAGGGTGTGGGCATTTACGTTGATGACGTCTATATGAACCGGGCAACCGGCTCGCTGTTGGAAGTATATGACGTAGAGCGCATAGAGGTCCTGAAAGGCCCTCAGGGACACCTATACGGCCGCAATACCATTGGCGGCGCGATAAAGTACATTCCTCGCGAGCCTGCTGAAGAGATGATGGGTGATATCGAAGTCAAAATCGGTGAGTTCGACCTGATGCAAGTGAAGGGCAATATCTCCGGTCCTATCATCGGCGACACCCTGCTGGGTAGTTTTGGCGCACTGTATCGCGAGCGAGACGGTATCCAGGAAAACACCTTCAACGGAGATGAGTACTGGGATCAGGACGTGTCCGCCTATCGCGGCAGCCTGGTATGGAATGCAACGGACAACCTACGCATCAAGCTGTCCGGCGACTACAGCAAGGATGATTCCACACCGCGTATACCCAACCGCAGCGGCGTAGATGTCGGCACCATGGCGCAACTGGATTTCTTTACCAATGGTGCGAACTTCTTCCTTGCCCCCGGCACAGGTTTGCTGCAGTCACCCAATGATATCTCGCTGCCCGCGGATCCCGACGATGTAGCGACCGAGCAGGGCGAATTGCTGAAGCAGTTTGAAATCGAGGCAACTACCATCGCCTTGACGGTTGATTGGGATCTCAACGATCGCTGGTCGCTTAAGTCCATAACCGCGCAGCGTAATATTGACCACGTTCAGCCCTTTGATTTTGACGGTAGTGAGCAGCGCTTCATTCACACCATTAATGACCGCGAGTTCGAGGATTTCAGTCAGGAATTCCAGGTGAACTACAGCGGTGACGCCTTCGAAGCGGTCGCTGGCATCTATTACCTTGACGGTACAACTGAAGCTCCCGGTAGTACCACCCAGTACCCGCGCTTGCTGGCAACCACGCTGCAAGTGAAGGACACCTATGTGGATGACCGCGAAATCCAGTCATCCTCTATCTATGCCAACGTAGACTGGAACATCACGGAAGAGTGGCAGCTGTCCTTCGGTGGACGTTACACCAAGGACGAACGGGAAGAGCGTCAGGAAGCGACTGTCAATCAGACTCTGTATGCCATTGCACTGGGTAATACGCCTTTCGGCATCGTTCCCCTGGCGATTGCACCCGGACAGGGTGATGTCGCTGCCGCCAGCCCCAACTTTTTTGGCTGGGCGACGCCTTTCACCGATGCCATAAACATTTCCTTCCCGGAGCCGACCTTTGCCAAGGACGACTGGACAGAGTTTTCACCCAGTGCCCGCCTGACCTGGTTCGCAAGCGACGACTTGATGGTCTATACCGGCTTTTCCAGCGGCTTCAAGTCTGGCGGATTCCAGCGCCAAAGCGGCAAGAGCACCGCGTTTGACCCAGAAATTGTCGACTCCTACGTACTGGGCATGAAAAGCACCTGGATGGATGGCACCCTGCGCGCCAATGCTGAATTGTTCTTCAACGACTACCAGGACAAGCAGCTGGCCACCATCGGTCTGGTGGAAGGAAATCTGGAAGAGTTTGTTGATAACGTAGGTGAACTGGAAACCAGCGGTGCAGAACTGGAGCTGACCTGGTTGCCTGCCGTTGAGGGCCTTACTCTGGGCCTCAACGTTGGCTACCTGGATGTTGACGTCAAGGCCTTTGACGCGGCGGACGGCGATCGTGCCGACACCACGGCGATCGGCTTTTCGCCGGACTGGACTGTCGCGGCTCGCGTCAACTACGACTTCGACCTGTCCGATTGGGGCACCATGATGGTTGGTACGGATGTGTCCTATCGCACTGACTCGTACACCAACTCGCCGATCGACCTGACCAACGTCGCCGCTGCCGAGGCGCAGATACAGGATGAGCACGCGATCTGGAACGCCATCGCTGCTTTCCGCAGCGCAGACGGTCACTGGCGCGTGGCGCTGGAGGGCAAGAACCTGGAAGACAAGCGGGTGATAACCAACACCTTTGACCTGACGCTGTTCCAGACAGCCGGCTACAACATGCCGCGCACCTGGGCGCTGTCAGTGGGCTACGAGTTCTGAGCAACGTGTAGTGTAGAGCCCTCTACTGGGCCTCTGTTTGCCGCGCTCTGCTAACGGGTGCGGCTTTTTTATGCACATGATGTGCGGTATGCCGCGAGAGCCATGGAAGGCGGCAGCGGCGAAGGCCTGACCTTAGACCGTATCGAGGATGATGCAATGCGATTTACCTTACTGACAGGATTGGGCGGTACGTCTGATTACCAGCAACTTGCGTTGGCGGCGGAAGCAGCGGGCTTTCACTCAATGGCCATTCCCGACAGCCTGTTCTACCCCGAGATAAGCGAGTCGGACTACCCCTACATGGACACCCAGGCCGTGCGTCAGGTACTTGATGGCGTACCCGTACTGGAGCCGTTTATTGCCATGGCTGGCATGGCGGCGGTCACCAGTACGTTGCGTTTCTACCCCGCGGTGATGAAGGTACCGGTGCGCCAACCGCTGGTGCTGGCCAAGGCCCTGTCGTCCCTTGCCGTGGCCAGCGGCGGCCGCGTCAGCCTGGGGGCCGGGCTGAGCCCGTGGAAGGAAGACTTCACCTACAACGGCGTGGACTTTGACAAGCGTGGAAAATTATTTGACGAATGCCTGGAGATCATCCGCGCAGCCATGACCGGTGACTACTTCGAGTATGCGTCGGACAACTTCAACATTGGTCGTTGCAAGCTGTCACCTGTGCCTGAACAGGCAGTGCCTTTCCTGATAGGCGGCCATGCGAAGCCAGCGCTGCGCCGCGCGGCAAAACTGGGTGATGGGTGGGTGTCTGCCAATACTGATTACGAGACGCTGAAGGGCTTGCTGGCCACGCTCGCTGAACTGCGTCGTGAGCATGGCACGGACCAGCGCGATGACTATGAAATCCATGCCTTCGACGTGACGGCACGCAAGTTGGAAGACTACCAGCGGCTTGAGGAACTGGGAGTCACCGACATATGCGTCAACCCCTGGAATGCTTATGACCCGGACATCAACCTGGACAAAAAACTGGCAGGGATCAAGCGCTTCGCAGATGGTGTAATAAGCCGGTATTCCTGACGCTTGGTGCCAGGCAGAGCAGCGCGGCCCGCAACGAGAGCCGCACACAAATTCAACTCAGGTATCTAGAGCGCGTCCGGGCGCATCATGGCGTCGTGTCCACCATCCACGTAGAGCATTGCGCCACAAATAAAGCTGGCGCGTTCGCCGAGCAGAAAGCTGGCAGCGTCGGCCATATCCTGAGGCAATCCGGGACGACCCACCGGAATAGACGCGATGAACTGTTTTATCGAGTCGCCCAACTTCGGGTCGTCCTCCACGGCGAGGCTTAAAGGGGTGCGGGTGTAGCCCGGGCCGATGGCATTGACACGGATACCCTCGGCAGCATAGGCGGCGGTATGCCTGCGCATCCAACGCGTTACCGCCTGCTTGGTACCGGAGTACACCGGGTGACCCTCCATTCCTGCTGCCAGTTCGCAGGCGCGCTCGCGCTCGCTATCCAGCAATGCCGTGATGAAGTCCGGGTTGGTAGGCATGGGGGCAGAATTGGATGAAACCAACAGCACGGCTGCCTTGTTGGCGGCCAGAGTATCGTGCAGGCCTGCAACCAGGTCCACAGTCCCGAAATAGTTAACCTCAGTAATAAGCGCGTTGTTGCCCACGTGGGAGCCGACGCCTGCACTCGTCACCAGGCCGGCTAATTTTTCCCCGGTCTTGTCTTTTATCGCGGCTATCGCATCGGTGCGCCCCTCAGGCGATGACAGGTCAGCGACGATATCGGCTTGCTGTATGTCCACGCTCAGGCAGTGATGGCCTTCGCTGGTCAGCTGTTCTGCGATGGCAAGGCCGATACCGCTGGCACCGCCGGTAATAACGTAGGTTCCCATATCTGTTCTCCAGTCAGTGAAATGTGATGATGCAGCTTTGTTTGCCGCGTATACGGTTTTACCGTGTCAATCTGCGCTAGTTGAGCGTTCTCGCTCACTGCTCCCATCGGGCAGGGCAAAGGCAATGTAGCTGTCACCCGTGGGCGTGCCCAGCTTGCCGCCGCTGCAGGTGACAACAATGAACTGCCTGCCGTCGACGCTGTAGGTGGCGGGTGTGGCATAACCCGCTGCGGGTAATGTGTACTGCCACAATAGCTCGCCGCTGTGTTTGTCGAACACCCTCAGCTTCTCATCCGAGGTTGCAGCGATAATCAGCAGACCGCCGGCTGTAACGACTGGCCCACCAAAGTTGCGGGTTCCGGTTATCGGTACACCTTCTTTACTGAGCTGTTCATACTCGCCCAGCGGGATCTGCCAAACGCGTTTGCCGGTAGCCAGATTGATTGCGGTCAGCGTGCCCCAGGGCGGCTTTACGGCAGGGTAGAAGCGCTGGTCAACAAAGTCGTTGTAGCCTGCAAACACGTAAGCGGTTTCGGTTTCGCCGTTGCCGCCGGTGTCCAACTCATTGGCGTCGAACGCGAACACGTAATCCACCAGCGCTTCCAGGTCGTGCCGTGCGAGTTGCGGGAAGGGCATCATGCGGCCTTTCCCGGCGCGAATAACGGCCATGGCATCGCGCTTGCTGCTGCGTTTGGCAATGCCTGTCAGGGCCGGTGCGTAGGGATAGAAGCCCTGCATCTCCAGGCCGTGGCAGCCAGAGCACTGTTGCCGAAAAATCAGCTCGCCACGCCCATGGGTGCTGCCCTTGTCCACTTCCACGGCCTGTATCTGCACGATATGTGGTGCTTCAATCGCATTGATGTAGTACAGGTTGCTCTGCGGATCAAAGGCACCACCGCCCCAGTTCGCGCCGCCATAAAACCCGGGAAACAGTACCGACTTTTTCTGGCCGGGAGGGCGCATGTAGGCAAACTCTTCTGTATCCTCGAACTGTTTTTTGACGTAGGCGTGTGCCTCGGGGTTGATATCGCTGAGGTCGTCTGCCGAGAATGTCTGGCGCGAGAAAGGCTCCGGCAGGGTGACGCGCGGTTGCGTGGGGTAAGCCTTCTCACCCGGGATGTTCGATGCCGGCACGGGAACTTCTTCTATAGGGAAAACAGGTTTGCCAGTGTCCCTGTCCAACAGGTAGAGCACACCCTGTTTGGAGGCCTGGGCCAGCACATCGCGCTTACCCGTCGCAGAGGTCACGGTGGCGAGGGTGGGCGCCGAGCTGAGATCGCGGTCCCAGAGATCGTGATGCACCGTCTGGTAATGCCAAAGTCGTTCGCCGTTTCGTGCATTCAGCGCGATGATAGTATTGCCAAACAGGTTCGCGCCGGCGCGCTGTGAGCCGTCGAAATCCGGCGTGGGAGAACCGGTGGGTACATAAACTATCCCCCGGTCGTTGTCGACACTCAGACCAGCCCAGGCATTGGCACCACCGGCGGTTTTCCAGGCATCAGCCGGCCACGTTTCATGACCGGTTTCTCCGGGGTGGGGAATCGTGTGGAAGGTCCAGGCCAGAGAGCCATCCTTGACACGGTAGGCGCGAATGTCGCCAGGTGCGGCTCCCTGGCTTTCGGTTACCGCCGATCCCATGATGATCAGATCGTCAAAAATGACGCCTGGGGAAGGGGCATTGATAGCGACTTGCTGCAGGTCCCGGCCCAGTCCCGCACGCAGGTCGACCCTGCCATTTTCGCCGAAACCTGTCACCGGTTTTCCGGTGGTGGCGTCCAGCGCCATCAGGTAATGCCCCGTGGTAAACAGAATGCGTTTTCCCGCTTCGCCCTGCCAGTAGGTCACGCCGCGCATATTGGACAGGCCCACATGGGTGAGCGGCGGGTCAAACGACCACAGCTCCGTGCCTGTCTTCGCATCCAGTGCAAAAACGTTGTACAGGGGGTTGCGACCGTAGAGCACGTCATCGACGACAATAGGGTTGACCTGCAACTCGGACGTGGCCGGCAGCGCGGCGCCCCTGGCGCTGTCATAGCGCCACGCGATCTGTAATTCCGCCACGTTGTCCCGGTTGATCTGTTGCAGCGCGGAGTAGTGGGTGTTGCCGCTGTCGCCGCCGTAGGTCCGCCAACCGTGAAAGTCAGTGGCGCTGCCAGCAGTACTCAAGGCGGCAAGTAAAAGCCCGCTGGCAAAGGCGACGCCCGGTTTCATTTTACGTCCCGGTTATCCAGGGTCAGTTCCCAGTCGGGCACGTGTAGTTGCGGCGTCTTGCCGCCATCCACCGGTAGCACCACGCCGGTAATGAAGGCCGCGTCGTCGGAAGCCAGAAAACAAATACTGTGAGCCAGGTCTTCGGGCGTGCCCAGGCGGTGTATGGGGATGGAACTGGCCATGAGTTCCTTCATTGCCTCGTTCTTGCCTACCGAGGCATCCAGTCCGGGCGTTTCCACTGCACCGGGTGCAATCACATTGACGCGCACACCGTGAGGCGCCGCTTCCATGGCAGCGCACATGCTGAACTGGTTGACCGCAGCCTTGGCGGCAGAATAGGCGCCGGCTGCCATGCCTGCACGCAGGCTGCTAACCGAGGAAATATTGATAATGGAACCGCTGCCCTGCGGCTGCATGACTTTCAACGCAGCCTGCACACCGATGAATACGCTTTCAACAGACACGCCGAAGTTGGCGCGCCAGTCGTCAATGCTCTGGTCCAGAATCATGCCGCCTATCACTGAAGGAGCATTGTTAACCAGTACGTCCAGCCTGCCGTATTCCGCCGCGATGTTGGCGATGAGCGTGGCGAAGGCGTCGATGTCGGCGATATCCAGTTCCACGCCCCTGAATTTGCCGCCAAAGGCTGCGATCTCTTCTCCCAGGCTTTCCAGGCGGGGCATGCGCCGGGCGCAGGCGATGACCTGCGCACCCTCGCGCGCCAGTTGCAGTGCGGTAGCGCGGCCAATGCCCATGCTGCCGCCGGTGACTATGGCGACTTTCCCTTCAAAACGTTGTTGTGCCATGTGCGTGTTTCTCCTTGGTGATGCAAGTGTTTCCAGTGATGCCTGGCGTAGCAGGGTACTCTGACTAACGTTCCAGGGTGGCGGAGCCCGTCACGTGAAAGCCGCGGCTGTTGCGTCCGCCAAATTCCACCGACACCTGATTGCCATCCACTGCCGACACACGGCCCTGCATGACCATCGTATCGCCGGGGACATTGGGCGCCATCAGCCTGAAGGCCAGCTTTTTCAAGCGGCTGGCCGGGCCTGCCCAGTCACTGAGGTAACGCGCGCAGAGGCCGCTGGTTGTCAGAATATTCATAAAAATATCCGGCATGGCTGCAGCCCTGGCTGCGGGCGCATTGTGGTGAACGTCGATGAAGTCCTGGGTGGCTACCGCGCCACTGACAATAAGTTTGTGCGTGATCGGGATAGCCAGCTCGGGCAGCGCCTGCCCTCGCTCGAGGGAAGACAGGCTAATATCCTGGAAGTCTGGCGTCCAGGCCTGGGACGGCAGGTCGACTGCTTGCGGTTTCTGCTCGCTGGCCCCTTCCTGTCCGGGTTTTGCAGCCGGACGGTACTGCAGGTAGGTGATCAGCGCTTCGGCAAACAGTTGCTCGTTCTGGTCAAGGTACTCGACGCGTTCGGTGACGAAGTGGCCTTCACCCAGCGCGGTTGCCTTGGGTTCGCTGATATTTACCACGGTAGTGTAGTGGTGTGCGCGCTCTCCTTCATTCAGGTAGCGATGGAAGGTGATGTCGTAGCTGACGGCAACGTTGGCCGGGTAGCCGTGCTCACTGAGGGTGTCGAATATCTGGTAGGGCGCGTCAGTAGTAGATCCCGGTGCATACTCCATGTTGACATCACGCATGGTCCACATTTGCATCATGGCCGGAGGCGCTACTGCCGCAGTGATGCCAGCGGCCTCCTGGTATGCCTCGTCGAGATACAGCGGATTGCGATCGCCCATGGCGCTGCACCACTGCCATATCTGCACCCGGCTTACCGGGTTAAAGCTGTTATAGGGCCCCAGGCGCGTTCCGGTGAGCGCCTGTATATCCAGCTCCGGCTGTTCAGTTGCCGCCTGATTCATGCTCAGTTCCTTTTCTTGTACACCCCGTAAGCCTAGTACCTCGAGCGGTTTACTGACAGCACGTCAGGGGTCAAATCGATGTGCAGGAACTGTCGCCGGGGCGACGCTCGTCGAGATTGAGCAGCTTTTGCCAATCGAGAAAGCGAGGCGCTATACTGGCGCCCCTCGCTTGCGCTGCCAGCCAGGGAGCCTTAGGTCAGGAGCGGCCTGCAAAACGGCAGCAGTGCAAAGCGTGTGATGGCGGTATAATGACGCGGCTGTCTGCGGGTATGGCGTGATTTAATTGGCAAGTGTCTGCCCGCGTACACTCACTCACCGGAACGAATGTTTGGGAGCTACATGGAGAACAGGTTGTTTGGCCGCGATATCGTGTCGATAAGTGACCTATCCCGCGATGATATCGAATCCATAATCAAACAGGCAGCAACGCTTAAGGAGCTGGGAGCCGGCCCGTATCTGTCCGGGAAGTTGATCGCCAGCTGTTTCTTTGAAGCGTCAACGAGAACCAGGTTGTCTTTTGAAGCGGCGGTGCAGACCCTGGGCGGAAGGCTGATAGGCTTCTCTGACAGTGAAACCACCTCGGCCAAGAAGGGGGAGAAGCTGTCTGACAGTATCCGCATGATCGCCGCCTATGCCGATGCCATTCTGCTCAGGCACCCCCATGAAGGCGCCGCGCGTATGGCAGCTGAAGTTGCTGAAACGCCGGTGATCAATTGCGGTGATGGTGCCAATCAACATCCCACCCAAACCCTGCTTGACCTGTTTTCCATTGCCGAGTGTCAGGGCCGGCTGGATGGGCTGAACATCGCGCTTGTCGGAGATCTGAAATACGGTCGCACTGTTCACTCGCTGGCATTGGCGCTGGCACACTTCAAACCCCATTTGCACTTTGTGGCCCCCGACGCCCTGAGGATGCCCTCTTACATAGAGAATGCTCTGGCAGACGGTGGAGTAAGCTTTGAGTATCAGGACAGTCTCGAGGACGTGGTGCCGAAGGTAGATGTGCTGTACCTGACCAGAGTACAGAAGGAACGATTGGACCCGACTGAATACATGCATGTGGCATCCAAGTACGTGTTAACCGTCGATGGATTGTGCAATGCCCAGCCGCACTTGAGGGTCATGCATCCGCTGCCTCGCGTCGACGAAATCCATCCAGCGGTGGATACGACAGAACATGCATACTACTTCGAGCAGGCAAAGAATGGCCTTTATGTCCGACAGGCCCTGTTGTCTCTGGTCATGAATGAGTCACTTGAATAATTGCCCCGGAGCTGAGGACATGTCTGACTTGAGTGGTGAAAAGCTGTCGGTAGAGGCTATCCGAAGCGGAACCGTAATCGACCATATTCCCAGGGGCAGGGGGCTCAGGATTCTTGGCCGGCTGCAACTGAAGAACTCGGAAGCTCGAATTACCGTGGGGCTCAATCTGCCCAGTCGCAATTTATCCGCCAAGGACCTGATCAAGATTGATGAATGGCAGTTCACCGAAACGGATGCTGCAGAGCTCGCACTGTTTGCACCGAACGCGACGGTTAATATCGTCGAAAACTATAAGGTGAAACGTAAGTTCACCATTGGCATGCCCAGTGAGTTTGTGAACGTTTTCTGGTGTCCCAACGCAAACTGCGTTACCCGTCACGACAGCGTGGGGACGCGTTTCAAGGTTAACCGGACTGTTGATGGCGTGCACCTGCAATGCCATTTCTGCGAGCGGGGGTTTTCCGAAGAGCTGTTTACCGAACAGGACAGGTTGCTGGGCCTGGCGTACATGGAAACTGTCGTCTGATCCCTCACGTCCCTTCGATTGGCGGGTGCAGGGCGCTACCGCAGTTGCGGGAGCGGTGTCCTCAGTACAAAGGGGGCTGGTGCCCCCTCAGTGCTGGTAAGGCCTCAGACCGGCGGAACTGAAAAACCACCCCACACCGGCATGTAATTCTCGTCATAGTGGTTCGCCAGCGTGCTGTGCAGGTCAGCCACATCCCACTTTACCTCACCCTTGGGGTTGATGAACGGCTCATGCAGAGTGGGCCGTTGTGCTATCTGCACCTGGTTACCCCACACAATCATGACTTCACCGGAAATCTTTGCAGCTTCAGGCGACGCCAGGTAACCCACCAGCGGTGCAACATTGACCGGGTCAAATTTATGGAAGCTGCCGTCTTCCGGCGGGGCGAACATCTCGGCGGTTCCGCCACTGGCTGTCATGTCGGTAAGTGCTCGCGGCATAATGACATTCGCGGTGATGCCGTATTTGATCATCAATTGCGCCGCACCCATGGTCATGGCGATGATGCCCGCTTTGGCCGCGGCGTAGTTGGGTTGCCCTGCGCTGCCGTAGAAGGCCGCTTCCGACGAGGTGCTGATCAGGCGGCCATAAACTTCCTCGCCACTTTTGGCCTTTTCGCGCCAGTAGGCGGTGGCATTGCGCATGTTGACGAAGTGGCCGCGCAGATGCACGCGCACTACGGAGTCGAACTCGTCATCGGACATGCCGAAGATGGTCTTGTCGCGGCAGAAGCCGGCGTTGTTGATCATGATGTTCAGGTCGCCGAAGGTGTCCAGCGTAGTCTTCATCAGGTTCTCTGCGTCGCCGGAGTCAGCGCAATCACCGTAGACGGCAATGGCTTCACCGCCGAAACCCCTGATTTCCTCGACTGTGGCTTCCGCTGCGGCTTTGGCATCAGGCAGGTCGATATCGTTGATGACCACCCGCGCGCCCTGTTGCGCCAGTTGAATAGCTTCTTCACGGCCGAGGCCGCGGCCGGCGCCAGTGATGACGGCCACTTTTCCGCTCAGATCTCCCATGAACCTCTCTCCTTGCTTGTCAGTGTATTAAATGCGTTCGATGATGGTGCCGGTGCCCACGGAAGAGCCGCAGCACATGGCAATGAGGGCGGTGGTTTTGTCAGCCCGCTCCAGCTCGTGCAGCGCCGTGGTGATCAGGCGTGCGCCGGTAGAGCCTACCGGGTGGCCCAGGGCAATTGCGCCACCGTTAACGTTAACCTTGTTCAGGTCTGCGTTGTATACCTTGGCCCAGGACAACACCACAGCAGCAAAGGCTTCGTTGATCTCCACCAGGTCGATATCGTCCATGGTCATCCCGGTTTTCGCGAACAGTTTCGCCGTGGCGTCTACCGGGCCGTCCAGCAGGTAGTAGGGGTCGGTGCCCACCACGCAGTCGGCAATAATACGCGCGCGTGGCTTGAGGCCGCGTGCTTTTGCTTCTTCGGCGGTCATCCATAGCACGGCTGCGGAGCCGTCGGATATTTGCGAGGAATTGCCTGCTGTATGGATGAACTTCTCGTCGCCCACAGCTTTCAGTTCAGACAGTGCGTCGCGGCTGGTCTCCCGCAGCCCCTGGTCCCGGCTCACGGTGCGGGTGTCACCGGTAGGCTTGCCGTCTTCACCCAGAACAGGAGCCTCTACCGGGAAAACCTCGCGGTCGAAGCGGCCCTCGTCCCAGGCGCGTTTGGCGCGCAGTTGCGATTGATAGCCAAGGTCATCGGCCTGCTCACGGGTGATGCCGCGATTGTCAGCGATGCGCTGCGCGCTGGAGAACTGGTCTGGCGTGGAGTCCCAGGGCCAGCTTTCGGGGATAAAGTAACCCGGACCGTTATACACGTTCATACCCAGGCCCACCCGGCTCATGGCTTCCACGCCACAGGCGATGCCGATATTGATGGAGCCGCCCTGAATCATACTGGAGATCATGTGATTGGCGGTTTGCGCCGACCCGCACTGGTTATCCAGCGTGGTGCCACCGGCGGTGTAATCCTTACCGAGGTTCAGCCAGGCATTGCGAACCACGTTGCCGGCCTGTTCTCCCGCCTGGGTGACGCAGCCGCCGGCCAGGTAGTCCACGTCGCCGTACTCCAGCCCGGAACGACGAACAATCTCCGCCAGGGAAAGCCCCAGCAACTCTACCGCGTGGAAACCGTGTAGGTCGCCTACACCGGGCTTGCCGCGGGCGATGGGGGTTCGAACTGCTTCTACGATGACTGCTTCACGCATGGTGTAACCTCGTTGGCAAGGCGCTGGCGCGCCGGAATACAGGAAGGGCGTCAAGTCTACTGCAGTGTGCGCCACGAGCAATGACAGATCGCGCCATAAGGATGTACCTATTCTGCCGCTTTCGGGCGGCGGGCTACAGGGTAGAAAACTGAATCGGGACAATGGTTTAGCTGATTAGCCCAGGGCGTGGTCACTGTGGGTTGTGGGTCACGGCAGCGAGCCTGGGAAGTAGAATACGGCGATCTGACCAACTGATGGAGCAAGTACCATGAAGCAGTACAGCTATGACGATGTAGAGGGCATGCAGGAACTGGTGTCCGACGATTTTGGTGCCTGGAGCGGTGAAGTTGCAATTACCCAGGATATGGTTAACCAGTTCGCTGAGCTCACCGGCGACGATTACTGGATTCACACCGACCCGGAAAAAGCCAAAACTGACAGCCCCTTCGGTTGCACTGTGGCCCACGGCTTCCTGACCCTGGTGCTGCTGCCGAAAATGCGCACAGAGCCAGCCTATGAAGTAACCGGGTTCAACAACATGCTTAACTACGGTTCCGACAAGCTGCGCTTCACCGGCGTGGTGCCGGTTGGCTGCTCCATACGCAGCCGCAGTCGCGTCAAGGAAGTCAGCACTACGGCCAAGGGAACGAAGATGATCATGGAGCAGCATATCCACGTGGTAGGGCAGGATGACCGCCCGGCGGTTATCTATGAGCTGATCTTCATTTACATGTAGCCGCCATCTGGCCGCTGGCAAAGCCCACCGGGCCGGTACTTTAGCGCTTGCTGCCGCACATTGACTGAGGGAACGTCTCTATGAAAAAAATTGCATTGTCCGTACTGTTGATAGTGCTGCTGGTGGTGGCGTACGCCTACGGCACATTGAATGCCCGTAAAGTCATTTCCCTGCCCGCTGCGCAGTGGGCCGGCAGCAGTGAGGCGGCACAGGCCTGGCGCGAGTTTGCAGCCAGCCTGGAGTCTGCCGGGGCGCGTATCTATGGTGCCACAGACGATGCTGTGGAGCGTACAGAGGGCTTGCAGTATCTGGCGCAGTTGGCGGCTGCCTCGCTGGAGATGAAACTGGCAAAGGGGAGTCCGGAGCAACCGGCGCTGAGCGACTGGATGAGTGATTATCGCAAGTTTCTTGGCGACAGCCCGGATGCCATCTATCACACGGCTGAATTGTCTCCCGCTTATCGCTATGAAATTACCGGAAATAAAGGGGAAGCCGGGTATTTGGGGTTCATGCTCTACGGTCGTCAGCTCAATGGCTGGAACCGGCCCGTGGCCAACCTTTCCAGCGAGCAATTGCAATTTGATGAGGCGGGCAATTTCAGTATTGTAGTGAGCCGGGAGGCACCTGCCGCGGGTCAGGACTGGCTGGCCATGGAAGATGATGTGCACACGCTGATGGTGCGTCAGTACTACCACGGCCGCGCCGGCAGGCAGGAGGCTCGCCTGCATATTCGCAACCTGGATACACCTCCCGTTGGGCCGGTCGATGACGGTGAGGTAGCGGCGGGCCTGCGCAATGCAACAGCCTTTTTCAACGATACAGTTGACGGAACCATCGCCCTGGCGGGGATGCTGGCCGGGTCACCCAATAGCACTGAGCCGCCGGCAAGCTACAACCCGGATTTTGGTGGAGTGTTTTATCCCACATTGGATAATGAGTATTTTGGTGGCTGGTTCAACTTGCAGGAGGACGAGGCCCTGGTGATAGAGGGTAGCGTGCCCGATGCGCCGTACTGGTCCGTTTCCCTGCAGAATCGCTGGCTACAGTCGCTGGAGGGTGGCCAGGTAGCGTTGAACGACAGACAGATTGAAACGGATAATGGCCGTTACAAGGTCATTCTGGCGCACCGGCGTCCACCGGCGGGGAACTGGCTGGATACCGGGGGTAGGCGCGAGGGCTTGTTGGCGATCCGCTACCAGTTGAGCGAGGACAGTGAAAGACCGTCGCTGCGGGTGGTCAAGTTTGATCAGCTCTGACCTTGCAGAGATAAAGGCACGCCAGCTCAGCGCCCGCATGCATGAAGAGAGTCATGTATGAAGAGAGTTACGCTTTTTTCCGTTGCATGCGCAGCGGCAACAGCAGCAGCGCGGCGACCAGGCAAAACCCTGTGAAGACCATCAGCGCGGGCGTATAGCTTGAGTAGGTATCGTACAGTCGCCCTATGATTGTAAAACCTGGCATCACGCAGAGCGTGATCACCGGCCCCATCAGCCCCATGGCTCGCCCATAACTTACCAGCCCGAAGACCTGCGCCATCAGTGCACCCCACACGGGCAACATTCCTCCCGCCGCCAGGCCCAGGGCTGAAGCGCCCACCAGCATCATTGTATGAGATGTGGCTTGCATCATGATGAGAAACGCCAGGGCTACAAGTCCCTGCGCAATCCATAGTGCGGTGCGCAGGCTGAATGTGTCAGCTGCCATGCCAAATAAAATCTTGCCGATGAAGCCGGCAACGGCCACGGCCATAATGAGCATGGAAGCCTGCTCCTTGCTGCTGCCCAGGTTTATCGCATAGGGCGTGAGGTTGGACAGTACTGCGGTGTATGCGCTGAACAGAAGCCCGAGGCTCAGGCCCAGATACCAGAACGCAGGTGTGCGCAGAATGGCGTCCATACTCAGGTTTTCATCTGCGGGCGGCCTGACGCCGTCGAGGCTTGCTTCTGCCTGCAAGCCCACGTCTGCCGGTTTGCTGCGTATGCCGAAGATGATTATCGGCACCAGCAACAAGAGCACTGCAAATGCCAGGTTTTGCAGCGCGCCGCGCCAGCCCTCGGTACCCAGCCAGTAGCTGATCAGCGCCGGTATCACCACTCCACCCACCGAGGTGCCTATCGCTGAGATGCCCAGAGCCCTGCCGCGGCTGGCGGTAAACCAGCGCGAGATGACGGCGGACGTGGACATGGAGCCAACGAGGGTGTTGGCCAGTGCCATGGTCAGTCCGAATGAGACTACGTACTGGGTAATCGTGGCGCTGAGCGCTACTGCATACAGGCCGGCTGCGTAAAGCAATGCGCCGCTGGCCATGAGCGTGCGCAGGGAATAGCGATCAATGAGAGCACCGCCCAGGGGCTGCAGAAACAGGCCGAGCAGGGTGGCGGCGGTGAGACTGTACATCACCTGTTCCAGCGATACACTGAACTCCGACCGCACAGGTTCCACCAGCAGGCTTACGGCATAGGTGAAAAAGCCAACAACGAAAAGCTGCGCGATAAACGCACTGCCAACTACGCGCCAGCCGTAATACATAGAGTCACCATCGTTCCGCAGTTGCGTGGCCGCCGCCTGACTGGCAGCAGCAACAGCGCAGCGTGTGCTGCGCGTAAACGTTCAGTCCAGCTTGCCGAGCAGGGCGCCGCCGGTGGGAATACCCACGCCGGAGGTGACCAGGGCATGGTTGATCTCCTTGTCCGGCTGGTTCAGGGACTGCCCGCGTACCAGTCGTGTCGCTTCAACAATGCCGTTCACGCCATGTATGTAGCCCTCCGAGAGCTGGCCACCATGGGTGTTGGTGGGCAGGCGCCCGCCGGGGCGGAGGGCACCATCCAGAACGAAGTCGCCTGATTCGCCGAAACCACAGAAGCCCCATGCCTCCAGCTGCCAGAGTACGATGGGTGAAAAGGCGTCGTAGATTATCGCCGCATCTATGTCATCCACCGACAGGCCGCTCATCTCGTAGCAGTTCTTTGCCGCGATTTCCATCTCGGGGATAGCGGCAAACTCCTCACGGTAGAACGATGTCATCTGTTCCTGGTCTGCGGCTGCAGCCTGGGCTACGCCGCGCACGGATACGCCCGGCTGCTTGAGGTCGCGGGCCCGTTCCGGCGTGGTGACAATCACGCAGGACGCGCCGTCGCTCTCCTGGCAGCAGTCAAACAGCTGCAGCGGGTCTGCAATCATTCGCGCTGCATCGTATTCTGCGCGATCGAACGAGCGGCCATAGAAGAACGCGTTAGGGTTATTCACCGCGTACTCACGTGTGCTGTGCGCCACCTCGAACATGGCATCCTTGGTGACACCGGTGAGGTGCATCCAGCGCTGGTTGAACATGGCCACCCACGACGCCGGTGTCAGCAGGCCATAGGGCATGTACCAGCCCCAGTGAATCGCGTCTGCTGTCATGATGTTGCCGGACACGCCGTCGGAGAAACGGTGACCGGAGCGACCATTCAGTGCGCGATACACGGCAACGCATTCCGCCATACCCGTGGCAACGGCCATTACCGCCTGGTGCAGGCTGCCGGTGGCGGCGCCGCCACCATAGTGTGAGCGCCCCCAGAAGGTCATATCACCGCAGCCGACGGCACGGGCTACTTCAATTTCGTCATTGCTGTCCATGGTGAAGGTGGCAAAACCGTCGATGTCACTGGGCTTGAGCCCGGCGTCGTCTATTGCGCCTTTTACCGCCTGTGCCGCCAACGACAACTCCGAGACACCGGAATCCTTGGAAAATTCAGTGTTGTGAACGCCAACAATAACGGCTTTATCTTTGATATTCGCTACCACGGTCTAGCCCTCCACCGGCAATACAATTTGCACGCTGCCTTGCATATGCATGCCCCAGATGTTGTTCTCACCGGTCACTGCAATATCCACCACGCCGGCCTCGGCGTCGCACGCCGTTACTTCACCTGCAACCGTCATAACCATGCCCGGAAGGTTCGGCGCACCCAGCTTCACATCCAGTGATTTGACAATGGCTTCAGGCCCGCTCCAGTCAGTGACAAAGCGGCTCATCAGTCCCTGGCTGGTCAATATGTTCATGAATATGTCGGGAAGGCCTGCTGCCTGCGCGACAGATTTATCGTGATGCACTGGTTCGAAGTCACGCGTTGCTAGGGCTCCGCCCACGATCAGCCCGCTGGTGATATCGATGTCCAGCTCCGGCAGTTTGTCCCCGACAGAAACGTCGGCGACGCTCAATGTTTTGTAATCGCTCATTGTCTCGCTCCTGTTTACGCCGGATAGAACTGTGGCAGCATGGTTTTCTCGTCTACCTGTTCCACTTTCCCTTTCAGCTTCATGCCAATATGCACATCGGCGAACTCGCAGCCCACCACGTTGGACACGATGTTGGTGCCCTCGGCGAGCTTGATTACCGCGCAAATCGGGTCACTGGGGTAGCCGGGTATTTTCGGGTGGCGCAGACTGGTGTAGCTCATCACTTCGCCGTCCAGCGTGGATTCAATGGAATCCCATTCCATTGACTGGCATTCGCCACACATGGGGCGGGGCGGGTGACGCAGCGTCTGGCAGCTCTTGCAGCGCTGAATCAGCACCTTGCCTTCGTCCACCGCATTCCACCACCAGCCGTTGTCGTGGCCGCGGGGGGAGGGTATTCGCGTGGGGACCTGCAGCTCATTGGTGTCCGCCGCGGCCGCCGGCTGCTCCTGGGGGATGAACTTGAGCACGCGAAAGCGCTGGGTGCCCAGGGTCTCATTGTTCTGGTCGCTGAAGGTGGCCAGTGTTTCAAAGAAGTAGCCGGTGCCCCTGGCAGTGGCTTTGCGTTCGGAGATAGAGTCAATCACCATTTCCACGTACACCGTATCGCCCGGGCTCGCTTCCCTGCTGTACTCCTGCTTGACGTTGGTGCCAAGCACACCGGTAAAGCCATGTTCGTTGAAGAACTCGACCATATCCGTCTGTGGGTCGGAGGCGCGTCCGGAACTGGCTACCGAGTAGCCTTCCTGGTTCCACACGTACATCATCGCCGGCGGGGCGATGGTTCTGCCGCGACGGCTGCTAGCCGCCCATTCCATGTCGGTGTAGGCGGGGTTGTTGTCGCCCATCACTTCGGTCCAGTGGCGAATCATGGTTTCGTTAACAGCGTCTTTGGCGGGCTTGCGCGAACACACTTTCACGCCCACGTAGGCATAGAGTTTATCTTCGAACGCTTTTTGCTCTTCTGGTGTCATCGGGGCCTTCCCCTCCCTGTCTGTTATTGTGGTGCGTAAGTTGGTCGGCTCCTGCTAGCGGTGCTGGGGCATACCCAGTCCATGGGTCGCGACCAGGCCGCGCAGTACTTCCACCACGCCGCCGCCAAAGGTGTTGATGGTTGCCCGGCGATGCTCATGTTCCAGGTTGCCATGAAGTACGGCACTGTCGCTGTCGGCGCTGATGAGTGCATGGGGCCCTACCATATCCATCAACAGACGGCAGATCTCGAGCATGATTTCTGTCGAGTAGACCTTGATCGCTGAAGGAAACACCGCATCCATCTCCTGTTGGTCCAGCGACCAGGACATGCGCGCGTTCATCACTCGCATGGCCTCAAGGTGTGCGTAGACTTCAGCCAGGCTGCGCTGTGCTATCGGTTCGTCAATTACCCGCTGTCCACTGGCGCCGCGCGTGTTACGCGCCCAATCCAGTGCATCGTGAAACAGCTTCCAGCCTTGTATGCCCCAGGCTGCAAGACCCACCCGTTCGTGGTTCAGCTGTTCCGTGATAAGCCTCCAGCCACCGTTTTCCTGGCCGATAATCATATCCAGCGGGACCTTGATGTTCTCGTAGTAGGTTACGTTGGTGTGGACGCCGCCCATGGTGTTGATATCTCCACGGGAGAAACCGGGGTCGGAGGTGTCGACGACCAGAATCGAAATGCCCTTGTGTTTCGGTGCATCGGGGTCGGTGCGGGCGGCCAGCCAGACGTAATCGGCACCTTCTGCACCGCTGGTGTAGACCTTGCTGCCATTGACCAGGTAGTGATCGTCATGCTTTACCGCAGAGGTGGTCAGAGCGGCCAGGTCGGTACCGGCGCTGGGTTCGCTATAGCCAATGGAGAAATGCAGCTCGCCCGAGGCAATACCAGGAAGGAAGCGCTTCTTCTGCTCTTCCGTGCCCCGGCTGATGATCGAAGGACCCACGGTGTTCAGGGTGACGAAGGGGGTAGGGGCCCCCGCCAGCAGGGCCTCCTCATAGCGGATCAGCTGTTCTGATTCGGTCAGGCCACGGCCGCCGTATTCCTCGGGCCAGCCAACGGCCAGCATGCCGTCTTTGCCCTGCTGACGGATAAGTTGCTTGTACAGGTCACCACTTTCTGCATTCCGCAGTTCCTCACGGTACTCCGGCTTGATGAGCTGGCTGAAATAGGCGCGGAATTCCCGGCGCAGTGCTTTCTGGTCATCGGTGTAGTCGACAAACATTTACATGGTCCTCCTGTCAGGAAGTCACAATAATATTGAAATTGAATTCAAATTCAACTATTTTATTGTCCATGGCCAAAATCAGTGCACAGGAAGACGTCGCCGCCAAGCCCCTCAGCCCTCGTGGCGAGAAGGCACGGGCGAAGCTTCTCCGTGCCGCCCTGGTGGTGTTGGAACGCGACGGGTATCACCGTATGCGCATAGCGGATGTGACGCGCGAGGCCGGCGTAGCCCAGGGTTTGTTCTATCACTATTTCAAGGATCTCAAGTCCCTCACGGTAGAGGTGCTCACTGATTTTGCCCGCGCCAGCGAAGATGCGCGGGAGATAGAGAAGGACGTGGCCGCCGGGGACTGGTTCAGTCGGATATACGTGCACAACCTGTTGGTGGTGCGCAGCTACGCGCAGCGCCCGGGTGTCATGCGCTGCCTGCTGCAGCTGGCAGATGAGGACGCCGAGTTTGGCAAAATGTTACGCGACACCTATCGCCAGCAATTACTCTGGCTGGTCGATGTGATGCCACGCCTGTTTCCCCATGTAACCTTCGAGCCGCATCAGGCGATGATGGTGGTGTACTCGCTTGCCGGCATCGGCGAAGGCCTGCTGCGAGAATATTTTATCAATGAGAGTGACTCGCTGCGCATGGCAGGCTTGTCGGTGGAGCAGTTCGCCGAGTTGCTCACAACCATGTTTTATCGGGCCCTGTTCCTGCAGCATCCGGATCAGGCCAAGCTGGATTACACACGCAACCTGGTCAACATGACCAAATGATTTGAGGCAGAAAGCATGAATTTTAATTTCACCGAAGACCAGAAAGCCATACGCGAGCTGGCGTACCAGATCTTCAGCGACCGGGCGACTGACGAGTTTATGCTGGGTTTCTCCCGCAGTGGCGCGACCTATGACGACGCTCTGTGGACCACACTGGCTGAGCAGGGGCTGTTGGGCATCGCCGTGCCTGAGGCAGCCGGCGGCAGCGGTCTGGGCCTGGTTGAGTTGTGTATGGTTCTGGAAGAGCAGGGCAGGCGAGTGGCGCCGGTACCGGTTTACGCTTCTCTGGTGCTGGGTGGTTTGCCCATTGCCGAGTTCGGCAGCGAAGAACAGCAGGCCCGCTGGCTGGCCCCGCTGGCGAGCGGCGAAGCAAAGTTCAGTGCCGCAGTAGCGGAGCTGAGCATGCCTGAGGCCCTGCAAACAACAGTAACCGCTGCCAAAGAGGGTGATAGTTGGGTCCTCGACGGCGACAAGGCCGTGGTGCCCGATGGCGCTGTCGCTGACTACATCCTGGTGCCGGCGCAGTCTGCCGACGGTAGCTGCAGCGTATTTGTTGTTGATACCCGAACCTCCGGCGTTACCCTGACGCCGGTGACGATTGGCATGTCCGGCGAGCGCGCGGCACAGCTGTCACTGGTGGGTGTAAAGGTAGACCAGGGCAGTTTGTTGGGTGAGGAAGGCCAGGGCGGCGACATTCTGGAATGGCTGGAACAGCGTGCCAATGTCGGCCACTGCGCGCTGCAGGTAGGCGTGACGGAAGAAGCCATGAAGCGCACCGCGGCCTACGTCAGTGAGCGCAAGCAGTTTGGTGTGCCGCTGGGCTCGTTCCAGGCGTTGGCTATGCGCATGGCCGACAGCTATATCGATGTGGAGGGCATTCGCTCTACCTACTGGCTGGCCATGTGGCGCCTCAGCGAGGGCCTGGACGCCCGCGCGGAAGTGCGCGCCGCCAAGTGGTGGGCCTGCGACGCCGCTCACCGCGTGGTGTGTACCGCCCAGCACCTGCATGGCGGTATGGGAGCCGACGTTGAATACCCGATCCACCGCTTTTATCTGCTGGCCAAACAGATCAGCTATTCGCTGGGGAACGCGGCGCAGCAGTTGGAGAAGCTGGGGCATCTGTTGGCGTCGGACGACTCGCTGGGCTTTCGCGCCCTGGAGGTATAGCGCTTGGCCACGCCTGCACGCATCAAGCCCCCGCTGGGGCCCGACAACGCATGGTGGTGGGAGATGGCTGCCGACGACAAGCTGGGCATCCAGCGCTGTGCCCAATGCAATACGCTGCGCCACCCGCCCCGGCCCATGTGCGGCGAATGTCGCTCCCTGGAGTGGGACGCAATCGAGGCCTGCGGGCGCGGCACGATTTGCAGCTTTACGGTGCTCACTCACCCCAGGTTCCCGGGATACGACTATCCGCTGGTTATCATTCTGGTGGACCTGGAAGAGGGCACCCGAATCACCTCACAACTCGTCAATTGCGACCCGGAGCAGGTGGATTTCGGTCTGGCTGTGGATATGGTGATACATACTGATCCCGACGGCTTCAAGCTGCCGGTGTTTCAGCTGGCGGAGACCTGCTGATGGCGTTTTCACTCAAGGATCAAGCGGCGATAGCCGGTATTGGCCTGACCCCTTTCAGCAAGGAGTCAGGCGTGTCGGAGCTGTCACTGGCGGCCCAATGCGTGGTAGCTGCCTGCGAGGACGCCGGCATCAGTCCCGGTGAGATCGACGGCATGGTGACCTATACCCTGGACAGCAGCGAAGGCGTGGACGTTGCCCGCGCGGTCGGCGCCAATGACCTCACCTACTTCAGCCGGGTGCATTACGGTGGTGGTGCTGCAGTCGGTACGATTTTGCAGGCGGCCATGGCAGTGGCAACCGGTCAGGCCACGACGGTGGTGTGCTATCGCGCGATGAACGGGCGCTCAGGGAAGCGCATGGGCCAGGGTATATCCGGGCAGATACTCGGCTCCGGCATGATCCATTACTCCTGGTACATGGCCTACGGCATGCTCAACCCCGGTAGCTGGATCGCGATGATTGCCAACAAGTACATGCATACCTATGGGGTGACGCGTGAGGATCTCGGCAGGGTTGCCATTTCGCAGCGCAATTATGCCCAGACCAATCCCCGCGCAGCCTGGTACGGCAAGCCCCTGACCATGGAGACATACCTGGCGGCAGAGCCTATTGCCTCGCCCTTGTGCCTCTATGATTTTTGTCAGGAGACCGATGGTGGTTGCGCCATTCTGGTGACCAGTGCCGACCGCGCCAGGGACCTGGCGAAGCAGCCGGCTATGATTCGCGGTATCAGCCAGGCCTCCACGCGAGGCCAGGAAGAGATGACCAGCTTCTACCGTGATGAGTTGACTTCGCTACCAGAGATGGAGCTGGCCGGTAAGCGCGCCTATGCCATGGCTGGCCTGGGTCCTCAGGATATCGACGCCGCCTGCCTCTATGATGCGTTTACCTCCGAGGTCATTATGCAGTTGGAGAGCTTTGGCTTCTGCGGGCCGGGTGAGGGCGCGCACATGGTGCGCGACGGCGCCCTGGATATTGATGGCCGCCTGCCCAACAATACGCACGGGGGGTTGATCTCCGAGGCCTATATTCACGGCATGAACAACATTGCCGAGGGTGTGCGACTGGTGCGCGGTGAGTCCAGCAGTCAGCCTGCGAAAGCCGTCGACCACGTGCTGGTCAGCAGTGGCGTGGGTGTGCCCACTGGCGCGCTGATTCTGGGGCGGGATTAACAACCGGGCGATACGGCCGTTCTCACTGCAACGGCCTGAGCAGGTCAACGATACCGAGCAGGATAGCGTAGCGCGCGGTTTTGCCGATCGCGGTCAGCAGCAGAAACAGCCAGAAGCGAACTCGCATCATGCCGGCGATGAAGGTCAGCGCGTCGCCCCCCACCGGCAGCCAGGCCAGCAGCAGCGACCAAACGCCCCAGCGGTTGAACCAGCGCTGCGCAGCGCCCAGGCTGTCCGCCTTGAATGGAAACCACTTCCTGTCCTGAAAGTGCAGCAGGTAACGTCCCAGCAGCCAGTTGACGGCTGACCCCAGGGTGTTACCGACTGAGGCCCAGGCCAGCAACAGCAGGGGATCGTAGCCGGCACTGAGTAATCCGGCGAACAGGATCTCCGAATAGGCGGGTACCAAAGTGGCCGCGAGAAAGGCACTGAGAAACAGCCCCAGATAGGCATCCACCTAGTTTGAATCTCGCGCCGCTGTAACCAGGGCACGAAACAGACGCTGCTGATCGCGGTACTGGGGCAGGTATTCCGGGTGCCATTGCACGCCGACCACGAACTGATCGCCTGTTTGTTCTATGCCCTGCACCACACCATTGCTCTCCCTGGCGCTGACATACAGGCCTTCGCCCAGTTCCCGTATCGACTGTTCGTGCAGCGCATTTACCTGGGCCACGTCTGCGCCCAGCAGCTTACGCAGCCGGCTGCCCCGGGCCAGGGCAACGGTCTTGCGCGGCAGAATACTGCGCGGGTTGGCTGTGCCTTCCTGGTAAAAGTGATCAATGCTCTGATGCAACGAACCCCCCAGGGTGACGTTGATGAGCTGTGCCCCTCGACAGATGCCCAGCAGGGGCTTGCTGTTATACAGCGCATGGCGGATGAGGCCCTGTTCCAGCTGGTCTCTCTCGGGGTCAAACGCCTGGCTTTTCTGGTCGTGGCGGGCGAACACCGCGCGCATTGCCGACAGCAGCAGTCCCACCGTCCAGTCCAGCAGGCTGCTGGTTTTCTTCTCGTCGTCCGACGGCAGCGGTTCCTCCCCGTAGTGAAAAGGGTCCACGTCGGTGCCACCGCCTATGACTATGCCGGCCAGCCTGTTCTCATCGCACTCACGGCCAGCCCTGATACGACAGGGCCGGCCACCGGCGCGACGTATCGCCAGCGAGGTCATTAGCCACGCGGCGAGTCCGCCGTTTACCGGCCCGGTAATGCCTATAACTGGCTTGCGCTGGCCACTCATTTATCAGTGAAGTAGCGCTCGGCGACCAACGAGGTGAGTTGCATGACCCAGCGCGTATTCTTGGCCAACTTGAAATCTGCATAGTGTATTTGCCAGGCTTCTATGAGGCGGCCGAGCAGGGCGGGGTCGTCTGCCAGCTTTTCAATGTACACCCAGTGATTCCAGGGCGTCGCAACCGACCAACCTGGCACGTTCACCTTGCAGTCCGGCAGGCGATAGTGAAATGCCGGCCGTCCCTGCACCAGTTTGCGCTCGTCTGCCGGCAGCCCCGCCATCACGCGTTCCGGGTCCAGCTCACAAAAAATGGGCAACATGTCCAGGGCCCGGTTGCGGGTAGGGTTCATGGCCAGGTAGTCATCTATCAATTGAGCGATGTCAGGTTGATAGTCTGTGGTCAGTACCTGCTCCATATAGTCCTGTGGGAAAGGGTCGATGTAAGGTGTCAGGTAGCGGCGGGTAAGGTCGGTGCCGCCAGCCTCTACCAGCCAGGCATGCAGAAGCAGAAACGACTGCAGGTGGCGCAGAATACTGAGGCTGTCGCGCGATGGCAGTGATGCGTTGATATGTAAGCCAAACGCGTACACGATGGAGTGCTGTGTGCCCTCTGCCCCAAGCTGGTTCAGTGTTTGTACCAGCGTATCCAGCGTTACGAGTTCCTGCAGGGGTATGGGCTGGGTGACCACTTCACAGGGGATAAGGGCGCGGCTGGCGTTATCGATATTGGTTTCTACCTCGTGACCGAAGCTGCCAGGCGAGAATTCGACGCCCAGTGTTTCCAGCCAGCTGCGATAGCGGGTGGATTTGAGCAGGTTTGCATCCCGCTCCACCTTCAGCTTTCCCAGCCTGGAATCGTGCAGTATCGCCTCGAACGGTGAGATGGTTTCCAGGCGGCCTCCCACGGCCTCGTGCAGTGCGGCGGCAGTCTCCCTGATAGGCAGGTTACCAAACTCAAATTCGAAGCCGGCGCGCCTTGGTTGGCCAGCCTCATCGTTAATTTTTGGCGGCAGGAGATAGTGTTCAGACATAGCAGAGGGTGCTCAGTAGGGCTTGTCGCCGTCTATGGTGATGCGCTCCATGCGGCGGTGCGCGGGGAAATAGTCGTTTACCGGTTTGTGCTGGGTACAGCGATTGTCCCAGATTGCCAGGCTATTCGGGCGCCAGTTGAAACGGCAGGTGAATTCGTCCGTTCTGATATGCGCGAACAGAAACTTGAGTAGTGCATCGCTTTCTGCGCGCCGCAGCCCCTCAATATGGGTGGTGAAAAGCTCGTTGACGAAGATACCTTTTTTACCTGTTTCCGGGTGGGTGCGAATCACCGGGTGGCGCACAGGCGGATTGGCTGCCACGGCATCTGCGAGGCGCTCGCTGCCGCCCGGCTCGGCCAGGCTTTCCTTGAAACCCCAGGAGAAATCATGGATGGCGTTGAGTTCATCCAGCAGCTTCTGCATATGGAAGGACAGGGCATCATAGGCCACGGTCATACTTGACCAGAGCGTGTCTCCCCCTTTGGGTGGAGTGATATCCGCTTTGAGCATGGTTGCCATGGGCGGATGCTCACGGAAGGTCATGTCTGTGTGCCAGGCTTCTATGCGCGTTGGCTTATCCGGGGTGCTTTCCAGTATGGTGATCTCCGGAAAGCCGACGACAGTTTCATAGGCGGGGTGCGTTTGCACAGGACCAAACGAAAGCGCCAACGCTTTCATGTTTTCCGGACTGATCTGCTGGTCGCGAAAGAAAATGACCTGGTATTCATTGAGCAGTTTACGAATACGCAGGAAGTCCTCGGCATCGATAGTGCCGGTGAGGTCCAGCCCGTCGATTTCTGCGCCCAATGCGCCGGCCAGCGGTTTGATATCCAGCATGGGTAGCTCGCTCCTTGTTAGCGCGGCAAGTTTAGCACTGGCCGGGCCAACAGGCACCGTTTCAGTTAGGGCGTGGGAGTTTTACCGTAAGGCGCAGGCCATGACCGGTGTTGCTGGCCTGCACCTGTCCGCGATGCTGTTCAATGGCACGACGGGTAATGGCCAGACCAAGGCCGTAGCCGCCTTCCTCGCGCGAGCGGGCGGTGTCCACCCGGTAAAACTCATCGAAAATCCGCTGCAGCTCTTCATCGGGGACGCCCGGACCTGCGTCTTCGATATCGACGCGGTAGTGATCGCCATCCAGGGTCAGGTGTACGGCAACGCTGGTTCCCACAGGCGTGTGATGCAGGGCATTGCGAATGAGGTTCTCGAAGCTCTTTAACAGCAGATCTGCACTGCTGGCCACCACCGCCTGATCCAGCGTTGCCTGCAGCGTGACTCGCTTGTTATCGGCCTTGCCCTCAAAACTTGCATCAGCGCAAAGTTGCTGCAATAAGGCCACCAGGTCGATGTGCTTGTCCAGGGTAAGGTCACTTTGCTGGCTGCTCAACAACTGGCTGATGAGTTCTTCCAGGCGCTCCGTTTCCTGGTCAAGCCGAGAGAGATAGTCCGTGCGTTTCTCCGGTGCATCCATCGCCAGTGCGAGGGCAACGCGCATTCTCGCCAGTGGTGAGCGCAGTTCATGGGATACATCTCGCAGCAACTGACGTTGCGCCTGTATGCGTGCCTCCAACTGGTCTGCCATGGTGTTGAAGTCACGTGCAAGCTCGTCAGTTTCGTCACCACCGCGACTGCGTACCTTGATCCGCGCACCGAGATCCCCTTCCGCCAGCAGCCGCGATGCCTGCTGCAGTTCCCTCAGCCGGTTGGTCATCAGCCGTGACAGTGCCCAGCAGGCCAGGCCGCTGATCACCATTGCCAATATCAGCCTCAGCCAGGGGTTTGCGCCAAGCACGCCCAGAACCCGGTGCGGCGGCGGTGGCAATGCCATCACCACCCGCCAGCGTCGCTGGTCGGGACGCACTATGGCGTGGGCGGCAAGATAGTGCTCGCCGGTCAGTTTAAACGCGCGGCGTCTGCCCCGTTGCAGGCGCTGCGCCAACTCAGCGGCATCCGGCGGGACGCTGCGCTGCAGCAGGTCCTGACCTGACTCGTCAAGCATCCATATCTCTACACCATGCTTGTCACGCCCGTCTGCGATCAATTTCGGCAGCGCGTTTGCCGGTGAGTTTTCCAGTGCCCAGATCAGGCGTAACACGCGACGCTGTGGGGAACCGTCGCCGGGTCGATGTTCGACACCGGTAAAACTCATGGAATCAAAGTACTGAACGGCAAGCTGCCAGCTGCCCAGTATGGCTATGGTCACCAGCCAGAAACCGAAGAATATCTTGATGAAAATAGAGCCGCGCATGGTTACCGCTGTTGCTCAACTGCGAACTGATAGCCCAGCCCGCGTACACTGATGATGAGATTGTCGCTGCCTGCGTCGGCCAGTTTGCGCCGAATCTTGCTGATGTGCACGTCTATGCTGCGATCATAGGCCGACAAGGGGCGGCCCAAAGCCTCCTGGCTCAGGGTCTCCTTGTCTACCACGTCACCGGAGTTTTCCATCAGCAGGCGCAACAGGCTGAACTCTGCACTGGTCAGCGCCAGCGCCTGCCCCTTGTGGCTTGCGCTGCGAGTGGCGCTATTGAGCACAGTCTCGCCAGCACAAATCTCGACGGGCCTGGCCGCATGCGCGTGCGTGCTGCCAGCGCGCCGCAGAATGGCCCGCAGTCTTGCCGCCAGCTCTCGCGGGTTGCAGGGTTTGGGCAGGTAGTCGTCGGCGCCCAGTTCAAGCCCGATAATGCGATCCGTGTCTTCTCCTCGGGCAGTGAGCATCAGCACCGAGGTGCTGTCAGTTGCCCGCAATTTACGCAGCACGTCCAGGCCCTGCATGCCCGGCAGCATGATATCCAGGACCAGCACCGCGTACTGATTCTGTTGCAGGTGCGCCAGTGCTTGTGCGCCGTCGTGGATGCAGTGTACGTGAAAGCCCTGCAGCTGCAGATACTGCGCCAGCAGGTCACAGAGCTCACGATCGTCGTCGATGATAAGAACAGCGTCTTCCATAGCTGCAGTGTGGAGAAGCGCTTAACGTTTGTCACCGCTGTTTAACAAATCTTTACCCATACCCGGATGAGCTTAACAGGGCTGTGCCGTAGTCTGTTTGCATGACATGGAGGTGACTCGATGTCAGTAATCACTTTATCAAGGAGACGTAATGATGAGCACACTGATTAAACGCATACTACCCGGTACCGTACTTGGCGCCGTGTTGTTGCTGTCCATGAGCGCCTGGTCAATGGGGCCGCATCACGGGCACGATCCACAGAGGATGTTGCAGCACATGACGGAGCGCCTGGACCTCAGCAGCGACCAGCAAACGCAAATTGAGGCACTGCTGCAGGAGGGTCGCGACACGGTCGCCCAGGATCACCAGCGCAGCAAGGAAATACGCGACGCCCTCAAGGCAATGCGACTCAACTTTAACGCGGGGGAGGCGCAGCGGCTTGCTGACGAGTTGGGCTCGATCGGTTCCAGAATGGCATACACCATGGCCAGTACGCAGGCCAGCGTCTACCAACTACTGACCGAGGAACAGCGCGAAAAAATGGATGAGTTAACCGCAGTGCGCGAGCGGCGCATGGAGGCGCGCCGCCCGGGGCGCTAGCGTTCGCCGACCTGGAGCAGTTGTACGTCCATTGCCAGTGACTCCCTCAGTGCCGCGCTCGCCTCGAGACCGGCACTGTTGCTGAGCACGGCGGTACTGGCCTGCTCCGGTTGCAGGTAACGTTCTCCCACTCGCTGCAAATCCTGCAGCGTCACTGCCAGCACCTGCTGGCGAAAGGCCTCACGCTGCTCGTGGCTGCGACCAAACAGTCGGTTGTGGAAGTGTTGTTTCGCTTCGCCAGCCGGAGAGCCGGGTTTATCCAGGCTGCCGATGACGCCAAGAATACTCTCTTCAAGCGCCCGCTGTTCATGCTTTTCCTGCAGCAGCCATTCTATGGACGCGTCAAAGTCGGCCAGCGTCTCCGCCAGCCTCGGGTCGCGATAGGAGTAAAAGCGGAAGGCGGCGATGCCTGAGTCCTGCGAGGCACCACCGCCGTAAGCGCCCCCCTGTTCGCGTATTGACCGGTGCAGGAAACCGTTGCGCAGGAACCCTCCCAGCACGGTGAGGGCCGCAGCGTCCGGGTGTCCGACAGCAACGGTAGGGTAGGCCCTGGCGCAGAAATTTACCTGGGTATTGGCTACCCAGAATTCAGCTGTGCGAGTAGACACCGGCGGCAACTGGAATGTCTCTCCTGCGTGTGGCGGATGCGTGGCCCACTCCGCAGCCGCACCGGTTACCACCTGTGCAACAGCGTCCGGCTCCGCCACGGCCAGTAATTGACGAGGCATCGCGCCGATGCGTTCATGCAAGGAAGCGAGGGTAGCCGCGAAGTTGCTGGCAACAGTTTTGTCCTTGAGCGATTCATCCAGAGACCGCAACTGACGTATGCCGGCGAGACCACTGAGCTGGTGGTTGAGTTTCCCCAGTGGGCTCATGCCGGCGCACGCTGCCGCCATGGCCAGGCCGTGTCCGTTGCCGGTAACAGACTGGTCGCGACGCGCGCGCTGCTGGCTGACCAGCTCGACGATTCGATCCACCTCGTCGAAGCGCGCGGTGTGCATGGTATCGACCATCAGCCTTGCCTGCTTCTGTGCGTTGCGCAACAGTGCTTTGGAAGAGAGAACAAAGTTGGCCGTTACTGACTGCGCGTCGTCTACCTTGCCGCGCATGGAGGTAAAGGCGTGGATTGAGCCGACCTCCGCTGACTGGCGGTGCTGCGCGGCCAGGTAACTGCCGCTCCCCAGCCCCAGCTCGGTCAGGAAACTGGTGTAAAGCGGCAGTGCCGCCTGTTCTGTTGCATCCATGGCGGGCAGGGTGGCGACCATTTGCTGGTAAACCAGGCCGTTCGTGCCCTGGCCATAGCTTGTTAGGTGCAGTGGCCCGGTGTCATGTTCGCTAAACTCCAGTTCGGGCAGGCTGGCGGGCACGTCGGCGAGTTGCACCTTGGGCAGTATGCTCTCATCGTCTACCTGTTGCTGTCGCGCAACCAGGTCGGCGGCCAACTTGACGGTGTCAGCTTTTTCCGCATCGCTCATGGACGCCTTGATCCCGGCAAGGCGTGCCGCTTCCTTGCGCACGCGTTCAGCGGAAAGCGAGGTATCCGGTTCCATGACCAGGGTGACCCGGTGGGTGTTTTCCAGCAGCAGGCGCCGGCACAGTTGTTTAATGTAGGCAGGGTCCTCAATGCGTTGACGCAGTTTGTCAATCACTGGATCGAGGTTAAGAACAGCGATAGGGTCGCTGTAATGCGTGGCACAGCCAAGTGCCTGCAGAATCAGTTGCAGGCCGTAGGGGTAGCCGTCGCCACTGACCTCACGTTGGTGCAACTCCAGTTGGTGCAGTACCGCGTGCAATTTGTCCGCCTCAACGCCCTGTTCCGCGACCTCACGCAAAACGCCCAGAACCAGCTCCTCCAGCGCCTCAGCGTGCTCAGCTTCGCTACCCTCCAGGCCGCAGACAAAAACCATCTCGCGCATTGAGTCTTCCAGTCCGCAGAGAGGGGAGGGTGCCTGGCCCAGGGAGGTTGTTTCCAATGCCTGCTGCAAAACTGAACCGCTGTTGTCGAGTAATACACTGCACAGCAGTTGCGCTTCGAGCATCTGTTCCAGGTCGCTGCTTTCGCCCAGCATCCAGCCCATCACCAGGTGAGTTTTGTTGCTGGTGTCACCGGCCTCGTCCAGTGCGTAGCGATCGCTGATACGCAGCGGCGCACTGAGTCGCTGCTCCGCTGGTACCTGAATGCGCAAGTCCTGGGGCGTAAAGCGATGCAGGGCACGTTCTTCAAATACCTGCTGGTGCTCTGCCGCACTGATGTCACCGTAGGTCATGAAGATTGCATTGCCGGGGTGATAGTGACTGCGGTAAAAGGCCAGCAGTTCCTCATAGCTCAGGTCAGGAATATGCTCGGGGTCTCCGCCGCTGTTGTAGTGGTAGGTTGTGGTAGGAAACAGATGCTCGCAGAGCTTACCCCAGAGCACGCTGGGAATTGAACTCATCGCACCCTTCATCTCATTGAACACAACCCCCTTGAACAGCAGTTCGCTATCCGGGTTGTCCGGCTCGGCGAACTCCACCCGGTGGCCCTCCTGGGCGAAGTCCAGCTTATCCAGGCGCGAGAAGAACACCGCGTCCAGGTACACCTGCAACAGGTTGTTGAAGTCCTTGCGGTTCTGGCTGGCAAAAGGGTAGGCGGTCCAGTCGGAACTGGTGAAGGCGTTCATGAAGGTGTTGAGCGAGCGGCGCAGCATCATGAAAAACGGGTCGCGAACCGGGTAGCGTTCGCTGCCGCACAGGGCGGTATGCTCGAGAATATGAGCCACTCCGGTGGAGTCCTCGGGTACAGTGCGCAGGGCAACAAGGAAGACGTTTTCGTTGTTATCGGCCGCCAGATGGTAGTGCATGGCCCCTGTCACGCGGTGACGGAACTCCTGCACTTCGAGATTCAGTGATTCCACCCGCTGCTTTCGAACGGGCTCGAAGGCGCTGTGCGCCTCGGGTAGTGGCGTACTCATGCAAACTCTCTTCGGGGAGGTAAAAAAAGCTATTCTAGCGTGAATCGACGACGGATGTGGGCCTGGTCTTGTTCACCAGTTCAATTTTGTAAAGCCAGGGCCAGCGCTTGCCGGTCACCCAGATACCGCCGTCCTGCGGGTCACGGGCGATACCATTGAGTACATCGGTACCGGCGCGACGATCGCTGGGAGCGAGCAGGTCGCGCAGGTCGATACTGGCCTTCACCTCGCCATTTTGCGGGTCGATAATCACAATGCGGTCACTGCGCCAGATGTTGGCCCAGATCTGCCCGTCTATCCATTCCAGCTCGTTGAGCTTGCGCACCGGGCGACCGTTTTCAGTCACATGGATACTGTGGGTGATGGTGCGTGTCTTTGCGTCCAGGTAATGAATCCGGTCACTGCCATCGCTGTACAGCAGTTGCTCGCCGTTGTTGGTCAGCCCCCATCCTTCTCCGGGAATGGGAAACCACTCGAGAGCCTTCATGCTGTCTTTTGCGAACACCAGCAGCATGCGTTCACGCCAGGTCAATTGGTAGATATGGTCCCCGAACAGGGTCAGGCCTTCTGCAAACAGGCGGGGGTTGAGTTGTTTACTCAGTTCCAGCTCACCGCTGCCGAAATCGTAGCGCATCAGGCGGGACTGGCCGTAATTACCCGAACTCACGTAGAGCTTGCCGCCGTGTATCTCCAGGCCCTGGACGAAGTTATTGCGATCCTGGGGCTTTTTCTCCAGTACCCGGTAACCATACTGCTCTACGCACAGAGCCGGAAGCGGGAGGGTGATCAGCAGCGACAGCAGCAGCGCACGCATGGCTATCTCAGATCTTGTTGCGAGACAAATCTCGCATCAGGAAACGGGCGGGTGACAGGGCGCGCAGCAGCTCTCGCGACAGCGGCGGCGGTTCGGCACATATCTGCGCTGCCAGTACCTGTGCACACAGTGGCGCAGAGGTGAGTCCGCGGGAACCGTGGGCGGTGTTGAGATAGAGTCCTGGCACGTAGCTGCCTCGTTTGTCGATGACCTGGCGGGCATTCTTACGCAGACCGGCATAGGCTTGCAAGAATTGCGATCTGTCAGGCACGGCACCTGCAAGCGGCAGATAGTCGGGACTGGCACAACGCAGGCCAACTCTGCCCTGTATCTGGGCGGGGTCGGGCAGAGGTAACTGCGAACGCCACTGGGGCAGGGCAGTCAACAGCTTTTCTATATTCTCGCGATGCTCCGCATCACGTAACTCCGCGCTGCTGTCGCGCAATTTGAAGCTGGCGCCAATACAGTGGTAGCCATTGCGTGCCGGAGAGATATAACCCTTGTGGCATAGCGCTGCGCGCAGTTTCCGGGTGACCGTGCTGGCGGGCAGGTGGCTGGTCTGTCCGCGAATGGGTTGCAGCGGTAGCCAGTCCAGCCCGGCCAGCGCACTGCTGTCGGGGCCCGCGCAGACGGCGGCGACCTGGGCTGATGCCAGACTGCGCCCGGTAGTGTCCAGCGCCTGCCAGCCCTGGGTACAGCGATCGAGCGTGAGTGCTCCGCAATTGCGCAGGACGGTGATACCCGGTGCCTGCAGTAAGGCATGGCATACTGCCGGTGGGTTCAGCCAACCTGAACGGGGATACCAGTAGCCAGGCAGTGCCGGGGTGACGCCCAGGTGTTCTTCCGCACCAGCTGCGTCCAGCACGCGGGCAAGATCTTCCAGGCCCTGCAGTCGCCCCTGCATCAAGGCGAGTTCTTCGGCGTCCTCTTGTTGGTGAAAGCTGCCGCACAGCGACCCGTCATGCCCTTCGCGCAACAAGCCCGCTGCGAACAGTTGGCGATAGTACGTGGAGGCATGGAGGAAGCTCTGCAAGGCGAAGTCGGTTAGGGTGGAATGCCGACGTGACAGCCGTGTATACAGTATGCCCTGGTCGTTACCGGAGGCTTCTCCGGCGATATCACCCCTGTCCAGCACAGTCACCGTCACGCCACGCGCAGCCAGGGCACTGGCGAGTGTAGCGCCGGCCAGCCCCGCGCCTATTACCAGTGCGGAGTCAGTTGCAGCTGCTGGCTGCGCGTCCAGGTCCCAGGGGGTGTCCATGGTCTTCAGCGGCGAGACAGGGGCTCTCAGCCTGCCCACAAGGGATTCACGCTTGCGGCCGAAGCCCGGCACTTTGCGCATGCTGAAACCAGCGTCTTCCAGGCCCCTGCGCACAGCCCCGGCAGCGGTAAAGGTGGCGACCGTCGCGTCGCGTCGCGAAAGTGACGCCATCGCGGTGAATACACTGCTGTGCCACATGTCGCTGTTGCGCGAGGGTGCGAAGCCATCCAGATACCAGGCGTCGACCAGCTCGCCGCGGCAGGCCAGGTCGCTCAGCGCGGCCGTCGCATCCTCCCACCAGAGGTCGAGGATCACCCGGCCTGAGTCGAAACACAACCGATGTTGTCCCGGCAGTCGTCCCGGCCAGGCGTCGAGCAACTCGTCCGAGAGCGCTCGCAGTTCCGGCCAAAGTTGCAGTGCGCGTTGCAACTGTGCGGCATCCAGCGGATAGCGCTCCACGGAAATAAAATGCAGGCGAGGTGCAGCATCGCCCTGGGCGCGCCATGCCTGCCAGGTGAGAAGGAAGTTCAGTCCGGTACCAAAGCCGGTCTCTGCAATGCAAAAGCCACTTCGCGACGCTCGCTGCCAGCGTTCAGGCAGGCCGTTACCCTGCAGGAACACATGATGACTCTCGGCGAGGCCCTGGTCGCGGCTGAAGTAAACATCGTCAAAGCGGCTGGAATAAGGCTCTGCACTGTCGCTCCAGGTCAGCGCAGCCTCCGGGGTGGGGCCCCAGGGGGTGTTGTCGCGCTTCATCCCGGGCGCTTGAGTTCCAGGTCTTCGGGCAGCCAGGCAGGGATGTGGGCTTTTTCCGCGGTCAGCAATTCAGCAACCGGGAATACATGAAACTGGGGCTCGCTACCGGGTGGTTTGTATAAGGTGATCAGGTACTCCTGGCTGTGACTGTCATCCGGAATATGAACATCCCAGCTGTGACCGGCGATGCTGATCGTGGTATTGCCCGGCTGCAGACTGTGTTTCAGCAGGTAGTGGTGTTTGCCAACCGCGCGCAGGCTGCGGCTCTCACCGGCAATGAGGGTGCCGACAAGGTAGGTGCGTATAGAGCAGACGGGGCTGTAGTCACGACGGCTCTCCGGAATGTCGGGGTCAGACAGGCGGCGGGTTATCTCGGCCAGCGCCAGGCTGCCCTCCGCGCCGGATAGACGGACCTTGTTCACGTTGTAGGGTATGCGTGAAATGCGTTCGGCGTCGTCACTGGCCCGCTGGCGGGCATCCAGCTCTGCTGCAGTCGGCTGGGTGTGGGCGGCTGCGGCCTGCTCCCGATGATAGCTGCGCAGCAGGTCCTGCAATCTGGAAACCTGTGCTGCCTCTGCGTCGCGACTGTAGTCCGGCACACTCTCACGCAGGGGTTTACTCTCGATACCCTGCGGTTCCTCGCCAAAAGCCGGTTGCGTTAGTGTCGCGCACAGCAATAAAGCCCACGCAGATGAGCGGCCCGGCAAACTGCTGGAGGCGGAACACCTGTCCCGCTGGCGCATGGGCATGAGTATGTGACCCTGTGGTATCTCGCGAGAAATAATACCAGCAAGCCGTCGACTGAAACTAATGAAAAAGCGCTAAAAGAGCAGAAAACAGGCAGTGACAGGCGCTGCACGGCATTGCTTGCGGTCACCGTGCCCAGTAGACTTGGCCCCCTTTGAGATGGCGAGGTGAATATGGCCAGTATTCAGACGCAAGACATGTCCAGGGAGCAGTTTCTGACGATTGCCGTGAACCTGTTGCATCGCGCGTTTATGCAGGAGAAGCGCACCCGGGCGAAGCGGTTATTCAGGGACGTTGCCGAGGGCAAGCGGGTGGCGCTGACCAACGTGGAAATGGAAGACAAGTCCACGGTGCGCTTTGATCTGTCGCTGGACCACAGCGAATATGCCGGTGCGCTCAATTTTGCTGCGTTTCGCAACAGCCTCACGGTGTTGCTGCAGAATCTCGCCAATGCCGTGCAGGAAAAGCGGGAGATCAACACCTACGGTGCCGAGGGTAATGAAGGCAATATGATCTTTGGCGTGACCGGCGTCACGGTGGAGCGTGACACGCCTGCGGTGATGGTGTTGTCTGCGGCAACCGGCGGACGCGATGCGGCCGTGTTGCTGCGCCTGATGTACCTGGACCACCAGCAGTTTCAGCAGCCGGGCGAGGGTGGCCAGGCGCCCACATCCGTTAGCTGAGCACACCGACGTCTGGAGTGGCAGGCATGGGCAGCGCCAGTTTTTCGCTGGGCGCAATGACCACCGAGGTGCCGGTGAGCACCAGTTTGTCTTGCTGGTTGTAGACTTTACAGTCAAGCGTGACGGACTTGCGTCGGTCCTGTTTTTCTGTCACTTCCAGCTCGACCCGAACGGTGTCTCCGATGCACACCGGCAGGCGAAATTTCACTGTCTGCTCCATGAAAATGCAGCCCGGCCCCGGCAGTTTCATTGCCAGCGCAGCGGAGATGAATGAGGCCGTTAACATACCGTGAGCGATGCGCTGGCCGAAGCGGCTGTTTGCCGCAAATGCCTCATCGAGGTGCAGCGGGTTGATGTCGCCGGACGCGGCAGCGAACAATTGGATGTCCAGCTCCCTGACAGTCTTGGCATAGCTGGCGCTTTGCCCTATGGTGATTTCGTCGTAAGTGAAGTTGCTCAGTTGCGACATACGCTGTCTCCCTTCTGTTCGTGAGTGCAGGCAGCATAACCGATTTTTTCCTGTTGAAAGATACAATGACTGATACTTCCGCCGGTACAACTATTGCTATCCGTTACCCGGACGAGCTGCCGGTATCCCAGCGCAGGGAGGAGATTGCGCGCACTATCGCAGCGCATCAGGTAGTGGTTATTGCCGGCGAAACTGGCTCCGGCAAGACCACGCAGTTGCCTAAAATCTGTCTGGAGTTGGGGCGTGGCCGTGAGGGCATGATAGGCCATACGCAGCCCAGGCGTCTGGCGGCTCGTACCGTTGCCCAGCGTATTTCGCAGGAACTGGGCAGTGAGCTGGGTGGACTGGTGGGTTACCAGGTGCGTTTCAATGACCGTGTCTCCGACAGCACGGCTATCAAGTTGATGACCGATGGCATCCTGCTGGCAGAAATGCAACGTGACCGTCAGCTGCGACGGTACGACACCATCATTATCGACGAGGCACATGAGCGCAGCCTGAATATCGACTTTCTCCTTGGCTACCTGAAGCGTCTGCTGCCGCGACGGCCAGACCTGAAGTTGATCATTACCTCTGCCACCATTGACGTTGAGAGCTTTTCCCGGCACTTCAACGATGCCCCGGTGATTGAGGTGAGCGGTCGCACCTTCCCGGTGGAAACCCACTACCTGGATTCCATCACCGAGGATGAAGACACTACGTCACGTATCTCGGCACTGGTGCGGGATATCGACAGCGGCCAGTATGGTCCGCGCGGGGACATCCTGGTGTTTCTTCCCGGTGAGCGCGATATCCGCGAGGTCGCCAGAGAGCTGCGCCAGGAGCCTCAACTGGACGTACTGCCGCTCTACGCCAGGCTCAGTAACGCCGAGCAGAACCGGGTGTTTGATCTCGCGCAGCGTCGCGCGCTGCGCGTGGTTCTGGCTACCAACGTCGCGGAAACATCGCTGACGGTGCCGGGCATTCGCTTCGTCATCGACCCGGGCGAAGCGCGTATCAGCCGCTACAGTTACCGTACCAAGGTACAACGACTGCCTATAGAACCGATTTCCCAGGCCAGTGCCAACCAGCGGCAGGGACGCTGTGGCCGGGTGGCCGCGGGGGTCTGCCTGCGGCTTTACAGTGAGGAGGACTTTCAGCGCAGGCCGGAATTTACTGACCCGGAAATACTGCGAACCAACCTGGCTTCTGTGATCCTGCAAATGCTGGTTTTGGGGCTTGGCGAGGTGCAGGATTTTCCTTTCATCAACCCACCGGACCCACGCATGGTGCGTGACGGGTACAAGCTACTGGAGGAATTGGGTGCGGTCACATCTGCCGGCAAAGTCACCGGCATTGGCAAGCAACTTGCCCGCCTGCCGGTTGACCCGCGCCTGGGGCGCATGGTGCTGGCTTCCGCTAAAGCCGGCTGCCTTGCAGAAATCCTGGTGATTGCGGGTGCCCTGGCGATTCAGGATCCCCGGGAAAGACCAGCGGACAAGCGCCAGAATGCAGACCAGTCGCATGCGCGTTTCCGCCACGAGAGGTCCGATTTCATGTCCTGGCTCAACCTTTGGCGCTACTATGAGGAGCAGCGCCAGGAGCTGAGCCAGAACCAGTTGCGCAAACTGTGCAAGCGTGAATTTTTGTCTTACATGCGTATGCGCGAGTGGCGCGATATTCATACCCAGCTCGCCATTGCCTGCAGGCAGCAGAAGCTGCGACCGCCAGCTGAGCTGCCAGAGCAGGAGAACTACCAGGGCGTGCACCGCGCGCTGCTTGCCGGTTTGTTGGGCAACATAGCGCAGCACCAGGAGGACAGGGACTACCTCGGGGCTCGCAACCGTAAGCTGCAGATTTTCCCCGGTTCCTCCCAGGCCCGCAAACGGCCCAAGTGGCTGGTGGCGGCGGAGATCGTGGAAACCTCACGCGTGTTCGCGCGCACCGTGGGGGCGATAGATCCACAATGGGTGACCGAGGTGAACCCGGGGCTGCTGAAACAGCACTATTACCAGCCGCGCTGGCAGTCGCGCAGTGGTCGTGCTGTTGCCTATGAACGTTTGACGCTTTATGGCTTGACCGTAGCCGACAAGCGCACGGTCCACTATGGGCCCATTGCGCCAGGGGAATCTCGAGAGCTGTTGATACGCGAAGGGCTGATTGCAGGTAATTATCGCCAGCACCCGCGCTTCCTCAAGCACAATCAACGCCTGGTGCGTGAATTGGAGGACCTGGAGTCCAGGGCGCGCCGCCGTGACATCCTGGTGGACGAAGAGGTGCTGTTTGAGTTTTATGACCAGCGACTGCCCGCTGATTGTTACAGCTCGGCAAACCTGCATGCATGGCTGAAGCAGAATCCGGGCGCTGATGAAAGCCTGCGATTGGAGCGCGAAATGCTGCTGGCGAGAGACCCGGGAGCAGAACTCGCGGAACAGTTTCCGGACCGATTGCAATGGCTGGATCTCGATTTTCGCCTTGGTTACCAGTTTGAGCCGGGCCGTGAGGCCGACGGCGTGTCGGTAACGGTGCCGGTGGCGCTGCTTAACCGAGTGCCGCGTTTCCTGTTTGACTGGTTGGTGCCGGGACTGTTGCGGGACAAGTGCATTGCCCTGGTGAAGGGCCTGCCCAAGGAAAAACGCAAGAAGCTGGTACCGGTGCCGGATTATGTCGATCGTGCACTGAGCGAGTTGACCCCCGATGACAGCGACCTGCTGGCGGCGCTGGCGCGAGTGCTGGGTAAACTGGGCGGCGTGCAGCTGAACCAGGCTGATTGGTCTCCCGAGCGACTGGACGACTTCTACCGGATGAACATACGCGTGGTGGACGCCGACGGCCGCTTATTGCAGCAGAGCCGGGATCTGGCTGCGTTGATTGAGGCTTATCGCAGTGACACCCGTCAGAGCGTTAGCGCCGACAAGCGCGATACACCGGCGCGTGAGGGTATCACTCGCTGGGACTTTGACGAGTTGCCCCTGGAGTGGCGCTTCCGACAGGCAGGTGTGGATATCGTGTCATTTCCTGCGCTGGTTGACCGTGGCGAGAGCGTGGCTATCGAGCTTTGCGACTATGCTGAACCTGCTCGTCAACAGCACCGGCGCGGCGTGTTGCGGTTGCTGCGTCTGCACAGTGCACAATCTGTAAAGTATCTGCGCAAGCAGATGCTGCGTGGGAATGCGTTCAACCTGGTGCTGGCAGGTGCAGGCCTGGAACGGGCGGCCCTTGCAGATGACCTGATAGATGCCGCTTATGTCGCCGCGATGGAGCTGGATGCCGATCTTCCCAGAACGCGCGAGCAGTTTACGCAGTTGCTTGAACGGGGGCGTGGCGAGGTGGTGAGCCGGGCCAATGATGTGGAAGCCACGCTGCTCAACAGCCTTGAGGTGGTCGCACAGCTGCGTCATGCGCTGTCTGGCCTGGATAAGGGGAAATGGCAGGGCAGTGTGGATGATATGCAGCAGCAACTGGCGGCATTGCTGCAACCGGGCTTTCTGCGCGATACGCCTGCAGACTGGTTCGCGCAGTATCCGCGCTACATGAAAGCCCTGCTTAACCGGGTGCAGCGGCTGGCCGGACAATTCGCCAAGGACGAGCAGTATACCGCCATGCTCGAAACGCTACAGGCTCCGTTGGCCACTGCGCTGGAAGAGCGTGAAGGCCTGCTGTTATCCTGCGACGAGGCCCGGCTTTACCGCTGGATGCTGGAAGAGTTCAGGGTCTCCCTGTTTGCGCAGAACCTGGGTACCCGACAGGCGGTTTCCGAGAAGCGCCTGCGTCAGCAGTGGGACAAGGTACGGCAATGGCTGGCTAGCAACCCTCGATAGCGTGGGGTCTTGTGCCTGAATTGTGAAAAATTACCAGGCTCATTGCCCGGATATTGAAACTAACCGGAGTGGGTCAGGTCATAGCAACAGCTGCGTGGTGTATCGAGGTGAGTGCAACGGCCCCACTAGGCGACGACAAAAAACCAGGTCTAATACAGGGAATTCATCATGGCTCAAATTAAAAAACCACTTGCTGCAGCCTTGGGCGCGGCGTTTCTGGCGACTGCTATTGCTCCGATAGCTTCTGCAGAGGTAAACCCGTTTTCGGCGCAACAGCTTAGCGGCGGATATGACCTTGCCAACTTCGGCAAACACGGCGAAGGCAAGTGTGGTGAGGGCAAATGCGGCGGCGAGAAAACCGACGGTGAAGGTTCATGCGGCGGCGACAAGGCTGACGGTGAAGGCTCATGCGGTGGCGAAAAATCCGATGGAGAAGGTTCATGCGGCGGCGATAAAGCTGACGGCGAAGGCTCCTGCGGCGGCGACAAGTCTTCCGGTGAAGGCAAATGTGGCGAAGGTAAGTGCGGCGGCTGATGCCGGCGCAAACACGCGAGTTCCACGGAGCGGGACTCGGACTGAGAAGGGCCCTTCTGGGCCCTCTTTTGTCTATGGACCAGGGAGCGGTCGATTTTCTTGAGGTAGCCCCGGAAAACTGGATCGGTGTAGGCGGGCGCTACGGCAGGCAGTTCCGAGCGATGGCGGAGCGATACCCCGTTGTGCTCCATGGTTTGTCCCTGGATATCGGCGGTCCGGACCCATTGGACGCTGAGCTGGTGCACGCCGTCAGGGAACTGATGGGGGAAATAGACGTGCCACTCTACAGCGAGCATCTAACCTATTGCGCAGCGGAAGGTCACCTCTACGACCTGTTACCCATTCCCTTCACCGAAGAGGCTGTGCACTACGTGGTGTCGCGGGTGAAGCAGGTGCAGGACATTATCGGCGAGCCTATCGCCCTGGAAAACGCGTCCTACTACGCGCAACCACATCGTGAGTTGACCGAGGCGCAGTTTATCAATGCGGTGGTCGCCGAGAGCGGCTGTGAGCTTCTTCTGGACGTCAACAATATTTACGTTAACAGCGTCAACCACGGCTACGACGCGCTCGATTTTCTCGACACGTTACCTTTGGATCGCGCGCGATATATCCATGTCGCGGGGCATTTTGATGAAGCGGACGACCTCAAAGTGGACACCCACGGCGCAGACGTGATTGACCCGGTCTGGGACTTGCTGGAGGCGGCTTACCAGCGCGTGGGCAGCCTGCCGACCCTGTTGGAACGCGATTTCAATCTGCCGCCCATCACGACCCTGCTGCAGGAAGTGGAGCAGGTGCGGCGTTTGCAACGCGGCGCTATGCAGCCACAGACGGCGGCGCAGTCATGAGCGCTGGTGCGCTGCGCCAGCAGCAGTTGCGTATGGCGGCATATCTGCGGGACCCGACCGCTTCACCTCCTCCCGAGAATGTGGAGGAGCGGCGGCTGAAGATTTACCGGGACCTGATCTACAACAATGTGGAAGGTTTCATCAGTGGGGGCTTCCCCGTGTTGCGTTCCCTCTACAACGCCGACCAGTGGCAGGAACTGGTGCGCTTGTTCATGGATCGCCACCGCTGCCGTTCACCCTATTTTCTGGAGATCAGCCAGGAATTTATCGGCTTTCTGATGGATGAACACCAGCCAAGGGACTGCGACCCGCCGTTCCTCACGGAGCTTGCACATTACGAATGGGTTGAGCTGGCACTGGACGTGTCCGAGGCTGAGTTGCCTGCAGCACGCGAAGTGGCTGACATAGCGTCAGCTGTCTTGCGTTTGTCGCCCCTGGCCTGGGTGCTGAGCTACCGCTTCGCCGTGCACGAAATAGGCCCGTCCTATCGCCCGGAATCTCCTGCAGACCCGGTCTTTCTGGTGGTTTATAGAGACCGCAGTGACGCCGTGAAGTTTATGGCACTCAACGGGGCCACCGCGCGCTTGCTGGAGCTGATGCGTGACAATACGCAGGCTACTGTGGAAGAAGTGGTCGCCACGCTTGCCGGTGAATTGCAGATGGCTGCGGCAGAGATTATGGCGTTTGGGCTGGAGCAGGCCGCCAGTTTTCTGGCCACGTCAATTCTGGTACCGGTGACTGACCCATGAGAGGACTTGCCCGCCAGCACCGGGGGGCGTAAGATTTCCCGCTCTGCTTACAGGCCACCCTGTTTATGACCTTTTCCCGCGCACTGCTACTTGCCATTCTGGCCATGCCTCTGTCCACGGCCTGGGCACAGGACAGGGAACGCAACGTCGATCCGCTGGAGGCGATCAACCGTCCCCTGTTCGAGATCAATAACAAGTTTGACCAGTACCTGCTGCGCCCGGTAGCCAAGGGCTATGACTGGGTGATGCCCGGATTCGCCAAACGCGGAGTCGGTAACGTTTTCGCCAATATGTATGACTTTACGTCCGCTATCAACGGTGTCCTGCAGGGGCGCTTTCAGGGTGCCGCGCAGGGCGGGGGGCGTTTCCTGGTAAACAGTACCCTCGGGCTCGCCGGTCTTTTCGACGTGGCCACGCCCATGGGTATACGCCCCTACCGCACAGATTTTGGTCATACCCTGGCGATATGGGGTTTTGATTCGGGTCCCTACCTGATGGTGCCACTGTTTGGCCCGCGCACGGTGCGCAGCGGCGCGGGCACCATTTTTGATACCTACACCTCAATTCCCGACTATCTCGACAATGTTCGGCTGCGTAACTCCCTCTGGGGCCTGGAACTGGTAGATGGCAGAGCCAGGCTGTTGCAGGCGGACGAACTGTTGAGTGGCGACGCCTATATCTTTATCCGCGATGCCTATCTGCAACAGCGCGAAACCTTCGTCAACGATGGTGTGGTGCAGGACGACTTCTCCGATTTCGGTGACGAAGAGAACTGGGAAGAGTTCTGACAGGCGCACACGGACGCTTTCAGCTTGCAAAAATGTGAAATCCTGCCCAAACCGGCCAGGCCGCGGTTGCCTGTACAGGGTGATGGGCGTAGTGTCTTCAGCATAATCTGACGTGTAAAGCCCGCAATGGATTCTATCGGAACCGCACTTGTCGTGGATAACGACGAGCAACGCGTAACAGCCCTGGCGCAATTGGTGCGGGAGTTGGGTTATGAAACGGAGGTGTATACCGATGCCAACGTGGCGCGGGAATATCTGCATCACCGGCCGGATCTCGATGTAATCCTCTGCGAGATGGATATGGAAGGCTTGAGCTGGGATTTTGCCAGCCGCACGCTCAAGGAAATGGACGTGCAGATCCCGGTTATCCTGCTTAGCGACGAAGCCCAGGCGGAGAGAATGATGCGCGCGCTGCGAGTGGGCGCCAGCGATTTTTTTGTCCGCCCGATTGATGACAAGCAGGCCCTGAAGCGATCGATGGAGCGCTGTACGCGCCAACGCCAGGTCAGGCGAGAACTGGAGCAGTCGCGACACAGTCTGGAAGCGGCCAACACGGAGCTGCGTGGCACCATCAAAATGCTGGAGCAGGACCAGCAGGCCGGGCGCCAGGTGCAGATGCGCATGCTGCCTGCCACGCCCCTGATCCTCGGCGACTACGTATTCAGTCACACGGTTATTCCCTCGCTGTACCTTAGCGGCGACTTCACGGACTACTTCACTGTGGGTGACCATTTTGTTACGTTTTTCATGGCTGACGTCTCCGGTCATGGCAGTTCTTCGGCTTTTGCCACTGTTCTGCTGAAGAATCTTTTTGCCCGTAAACGCTCGGATTTCCTGCGTCGTCACGACGACACCATTCTCAGCCCACTGGGTTTACTCAAGCGCGCCAATGCAGAGCTGATGGACCTGGAAGTGGGTAAATTCGCGACTATGGTGGTAGGCGTGCTGGATATGCAGTCCAATATCTTGCGCTACAGCGTGGCGGGGCACTTGCCCCAGCCGGTGCTGGTGTCTGAGGACGGCGCCAGGTATCTGCGCGGTGAGGGCTCGGCTGTGGGAATCATGGCCGATGCCAATTACGAGGAGCATCTGGTGCAATTGCCCGACAGCTTTATGCTGGCGCTGTTTTCCGACGGCATCCTGGAGATACTGCCGCCGAAAAACCTGATAGACAAAGAACATTACTTCCTCAACGTGTTTGAGCAAGCAGCCGCATCGCCGGAGGAAATGGTGACCCGTCTGGGACTTGACCAGGTGGACACAGCACCGGATGATATCGCCGCGCTGTTTCTCAGCAAGCGAGGCTGACATGCAGGAAGGGAAAATTCAGGCGGCCAGCCACAATGGCGCGTACGTCATTCGCCTTGTGGGCGATGTGCGCCTGACCTTGTGTACCACCATCGATGAGTACTTCCTGAGCATGTACGCTGATCCGGATTTTGCCAGCGTGTGGGTAGACCTGTGCGACGCGGAAGGGGTTGACTCCACGACGCTGGGCCTGCTGGCCAAGCTTGCCCTGCAGGTGAAAGAGCGCTTTGGTTTTCAGCCGGCTATTTATTCCTGTGACCCGGGTATTAACAGGCTGCTGAAAAGCATGGGTTTTCAGCGCCTCTTCGAACTTCATGAGGAAGCCTGCGCCAACCCGGAGGATATCGGTGAAATTCCTCAGGTGGAAGGCAACGAGGACGCGGTGAAAGAAAAAGTCATCGAGGCGCATCGCGTGCTGATGGGCCTGTCAGAAGAAAACAGGGCAAAGTTCAAGGACCTGGTAACGGCCCTCGAACACAGCTGATCACGCTACCGGTTGCCGATCAACTGCTCCAGTTTGATCTGGTCGGCGACGAAATTACGAATCCCCTCCGCCAGCTTCTCTGTGGCCATGGCATCGGCATTGAGCTCGTAGCGAAACTCCGCCTCTTCCGGGCTGTGCCTGGGAATCACCGAACTTACCTTGTCCGGGTGCAGTGCCCGGGGCAGCTCGCCCTCGTCTGCGGCCAGTTCCGCAAGCAGTGCCGGGCTGATGGTCAGGCGGTCGCAGCCGGCGAGGGCCTCGATTTCGCCGGCATTGCGGAAGCTGGCGCCCATCACCACGGTTGTGTAGCCGTGCTGCTTGTAATAGTTGTAGATGCGGGTGACCGATCTGACCCCGGGGTCATCCTGTGGCGTCGCAATTTGCAAATCCGTATTGGCCTTGTGCCAGTCGAGAATCCGGCCCACGAACGGCGAGATCAGGAATACACCTGCGTCGGCGCAGGCTACCGCCTGGCTGAAGCCGAACAGCAGGGTGAGATTGCAGTTGATGCCATCTTTTTCCAGCGCCTGTGCGGCGCGTATGCCTTCCCAGGTGGCCGCGGCCTTGATCAGTATACGTTCCCGGCCAATGCCGGCGTCTTCATACATGCCGATCAGCTTGCGGGCCCGTTCCATGGTGGCGGCGCTATCGAAAGACAGTCGTGCGTCCACTTCGGTGGAGATTCGGCCGGGGACGATGTCCAGGATTTCCCTGCCCACGTCCACCGCAAAGCGGTCGCAGCAGTTATCCAACTGGTCGCTGTCGGAACCGCCTTGAGAAGTTGCCCATGCGCGCGCGCTATCCAGAAGCTGCGCATAGTGCGGCAGTGCCGCCGCTTTCAGCAGCAGGGAAGGGTTGGTCGTGGCGTCCTGGGGGTGGAAACGGCGAATGGCTTCGATATCACCTGTATCGGCCACCACGTCAGTCATGGTTTTGAGTTGCTCAAGTTTATTGCTCAATGTGTCGCGTCCTGTCTAAGTTATAAGTTGTGTGCCAGTGTCTGCCGGCGCTTCAGCCCACAGCGGCTTTTCTATCCCCGAACCCTGATGCTTTGACCTTATCGAAAGCATCGGTCAATACCTCGATGTCCGCGTCTTTTCTATAGGCGTTTTCGCTAAGGTGACGGCGGAACTTGCGCGCGCCTGGCACGCCCTGGTAGAGGCCCAGAATGTGTCGGGTAATATGATTGAGTTGGGCACCCGCGTCCATTTGCGTCTGCACGTAGGGAATGAGACCGGCCAGCACGTCATCCCTGCTCACGACTGTCTTGCGCGAGTTGAACAGGCGCGCATCCACGTCCGCCAGCATCCACGGGTTCTGGTAGGCCTCGCGACCGATCATCACGCCGTCTACGTGATGCAGGTGAGCTTCCGCCTCGTCGAGACTCTGGATACCGCCATTGATAATGATTTCCAGCTCCGGGAAATCCTGCTTCAGGCGATAAACCCAGGGGTAGTTCAGCGGTGGTATCTCCCGGTTTTCCTTTGGTGACAGACCCTTGAGCCACGCCTTGCGTGCGTGCACGATGAAGACTCTGCATCCTGCCTCTGCTACCGGCGCTACAAAGTCCACCATGTTCTGGTAGCTTTCCATGTCGTCGATGCCAATTCGGTGTTTCACCGAGACCGGCAGGTCACAGGCATCCAGCATGGCGGCAACACACTGCGCCACCCGCTGCGGCTGCGCCATCAGGCAGGCGCCGAACATCCCTGACTGTACCCTGTCGGAGGGGCAGCCACAGTTAAGATTGACCTCATCATAGCCCCATTCCTGCGCCCAGCTTGCGCAGCGGGCCAGGTCTGCCGGCTCCGAGCCACCCAACTGCAGGGCAACCGGGTGTTCCTGTGGATTGAAATGCAGAAAGCGATGCCGGTCGCCGTGAATCAGTGCGCCGGTAGTAACCATTTCGGTGTACAGCAACGCCTCCTGCGTCAGCAGCCGCCAGAAGTAGCGGCAGTGGCGGTCGGACCAGTCCATCATGGGGGCGATGCAGAAACGCCGGGAGATTGTATTGCAGCTTGCGGGCATGGAAATCAGTGGGGTGCGTCCGTGTCAGGGGAATTCTACCTGATTCGCCAATTCACGGCGCCTGCAAAGCCGTGAAAAGTACCCATTCGGCGAGCGTATTTGTGTGCGGGCAGCCAGCGGCGCATTTGCGAGCTTGAGCAGCGTGGTTAATTCCCCGATACTCGGCGGCTCAATTGGCAAAGGAGCTCGCTGTGGGTGCACACTTCAGGGTAATGGCATGCATGGCTGTCCTGGCAGTCTGCGCCGTGGCACAGGCGGGAGAAACCATGAAACCCAGAATCGTTATTCTCGCCACCGGTGGCACCATTGCCGGCGCGGCCGCCGGCGGCACACAGGCTGCTTACCGTTCGGGCCAGCTTGGTGTCGCCGGCCTGATCGAGGCAGTGCCGCAATTGCAGGAGTTGGCTGATATCCGCGGTGAACAGGTAGCCAATATTGGCAGCCAGGACATGAGCGATGCCGTCTGGCTGCAGTTGGCCGGGCGGGTCAACGCGTTACTGTCTTCCAGCGATGTCGATGGCGTGGTGATCACCCACGGAACTGACACCATTGAAGAGACTGCTTACTTTCTCAACCTGGTGATCAAGAGCCGCAAACCGGTAGTGATGACCGCTGCCATGAGGCCTGCCACCGCATTGTCTGCTGACGGGCCGCTGAATGTGTTTAATGCGGTAGCCGTTGCCGCTGACCCCGAGGCAGCCGGGCGCGGCGTGCTGGTAGTCATCAACGATGATATACACGGCGCTCGCGGTATGACCAAAACCAGCACCACCGATGTGCAGACTTTCGTTTCCGCTGAGCGCGGCTTGATGGGGGCGACGCTCTATGGGGACAATCGCTATTTCCGCCATCCCTACCGTCTGCATACGGTTGAATCCAGCCTGTCGGTAGCGGGCCTGGAATCACTGCCGCGGGTAGACGTGATCTATATCAGCGCGGGTTTCTCCGCGGATTTGATCGATGCCGCCGTGGCCAATGGCGCCAGGGGTATTGTCACCGCAGGTGTCGGTAATGGCAATATGAACGCGCGCGCACTGGACGCCGTGGCCAGGGCGATAGCGCAGGGCGTGGTCGTCGTGCGTTCGACGCGGGTAACCAGCGGTACGGTAGGGCGCAAGGTAGAGATCGACGACGATGCCCTCGGCACGGTGGCGTCTGGCGAGTTGAACCCCGCCCAGGCCAGGGTGTTGTTGAAACTGGTGTTGGCCGAGACGTCCAACCCGGCTTTGGTGCAGCAGTATTTCGACACCTACTGACAACGGCGAATCCCTGCCGATAGTGTACCGGGACGAATACCTGGTAGCCGTGGACAAACCCAGCGGGCTGTTGGTGCACCGCAGCCCTGTTGATCGCCATGAAACCCGTTTTGCCCTGCAGCTTGTGCGCGACCAGATTGGCCAACACGTCTACCCGGTGCATCGTCTGGACAAGCCGACATCGGGCGTGTTGTTGTTTGCATTGAGTTCCGCTGTGGCAGGCCAGCTGTCGGCCCAGTTTGCAGCCCACCGCGTCGACAAAACCTATCTGGCGGTGGTACGCGGCTGGTGTCCGCAAGAGGGTATAGTGGAGCACCCGCTCACCGACAAACCGGACAGGCTTGCAGACCGTGACCGCCGTGCACCACGGGCTGCGCAGGACGCCGTTACCGCATTCCAGCGCCTGGCAACGGTAGAAATTCCGCTTGCGGTAGAGCGTTATCCGCAAACGCGCTATTCGCTGGTGCAGCTGCGACCTGTGCAGGGGCGCAGACATCAGTTGCGCCGTCACTTGAAGCACCTGGGCTATCCCATTATCGGCGACGCCAAGTATGGCAAAGGCGTCCACAACCGCTTTTTTCAGCAACAGTATGATTGTCATCGCCTGTTGCTGTTATGCCGGCAGATGCGTCTCGTCCACCCTGTAAGCGGCGAGCCCCTGGTGTTGCAGGCTAACCCCGACGCAGCCTGGATACGGGTGATGGATGCCTTTGCCTGGCCCCTGGGCGCGTGACAATATGGATACGCGTCACAGGTGGGATTTGCCCGGGCAAGACCGTATAATCGCCGCTCCCGAAAATCTGCCAGGATTGTCATGACCGTTCGCACCCGAGTTGCGCCATCACCCACCGGTGATCCACACGTAGGCACCGCCTATATCGCCCTGTTCAATATGTGCTTTGCCCGCGCGCACGGAGGCCAGTTCGTACTGCGTATCGAAGATACTGACCAGGCTCGCAGCACGCCGGAGTCCGAGCAGGCCATTCTCGACTCGCTGAATTGGCTGGGACTCAGCTGGGATGAGGGCCCTGATGTGGGCGGCGAGCACGGCCCCTACCGGCAGAGCGAACGGATGGATATTTATGGTCAGTATGCGCGACAGCTGGTGGCAGAGGGCAAGGCCTTTGTCTGTTACCGCACTGCAGCGGAACTGGAAGAATTGCGCGAGTCCCGGCGCGCCGCGGGCAGTAGCAGCGCCCTGAAAGCCTCTGACCTGCGTCTGCCGCAGGAAGAGCAGGCAAAGCGGGAAGCGGCAGGCGAGCCTTACGTCATTCGCATGATTGTACCCGAGGATGACGGTGCCTGCGCCGTGGAAGACATGCTGCGCGGTACAATTGAGCTGGACTGGAGCATGGTGGATGCGCAGATTCTGCTCAAGTCGGATGGCATGCCCACCTATCACCTGGCCAATGTGGTTGACGATCACCTGATGGGTATCACGCACGTGCTGCGTGGCGAAGAGTGGATCAATTCAGCGCCCAAGCACAAGCTGCTGTATGAATACTTTGGCTGGGATATGCCGCAGCTGTGCCATTTGCCGCTGTTGCGCAACCCGGACAAATCGAAACTTTCCAAGCGCAAGAACCCCACCAGCATTCTTTACTACCAGCGCATGGGCTTTCTTCCTGAGGCCCTGTTGAACTACCTGGGGCGTATGGGCTGGTCTATGCCAGACGAGAGCGAAAAGTTCTCGCTGCAGCAGATGCAGGACAACTTCGATATCCAGCGTGTTTCCCTGGGCGGCCCGATTTTCGACGTGGAGAAGCTGTCCTGGCTTAATGGCCTGTGGATTCGCGAGGATCTCAATGAGCACCAGCTGGCGCAGCGACTGGTGCAGTGGGCGTTTAATGAAGAGAACCTGATGAAGGTGCTGCCTCACGCCCAGAAACGCATGGAAACCCTGAGCGATTTCGCACCGCTGGCAAGCTTTTTGGTTTCCGGCACCCTGCCGATCAGCGAAGAGAGCTTTGCCTCTCTCAAGGGTGAAAGAGAGGCAGTGGTAAAGGGCTTGCAGTTTGCATTGTGGCGAATGGAAGCCCTGCAACAGTGGCACCGGGATGCCATATGGAACGAACTGAAAGCGCTTGCCGATGCACAGGGCGTGAAGGTGAAGGATTTTCTTGCGCCAATATTTATCGCTATTGCGGGCACCAGCGCGTCGTTCTCGGTAGTGGATTCGATGGAGATGCTGGGCCCGGATATGAGCCGTGCACGCCTGCGCCACGCCATTGCCACCCTGGGGGGCGTATCCAGGAAAGCAATGAAACGACTGGAGAAGGAATACCAGGGCCTGTAGCGCCCGGCTCGCCAACTAACCCTTTTTAACCCAGCAGGAAACCACGCATGGCTTTCAATCTCGCGGGATCGTTGATCTCGACCCTGGTTCGCAGCAGCAACGGCATTCAGGTCCATCGCGTGAGCGATAAACCTGTGGAATTGATACAGCTCTACGACATCGAAAACTGTCCCTATTGCCGTCTGGTTCGCGAGGCCCTGACCGAACTGGACCTGGATGTTCTCGTGCTCCCCTGTCCGAAAGGGGGGCAGCGCTTTCGACCTGAGCTGGAGGTGCGAGCCGGTAAAGCACAGTTCCCCTACCTGATCGACCCAAATACTGGAGCGGAACTGTTCGAGTCACTGGATATTATCGAGTACCTGTTCAGCACCTATGGCCAGGGCAAACCCCCGTTGAAATGGCGGCTGGGCGCACTGCAAACAGCCGGTTCGATGCTGGCCAGCGCGCCGCGCATGAACAGCGGTATGCAGGCAAGGCCCGGTGTACCGCCCGCGGAACTGCTGGAACTCTACAGCTTTGAGTCCAGCCCCTATGCGCGGCTGGTGAGAGAAAAACTGTGTGAGATGGAAATGCCCTACGTAGTGCGCAACTGTGGTCGCAGCCAGGTCCAGGAATGGCTGCTGCCTCCTGTGCGCAAAGCCCTGAATATCACCCCAGAGAGCGTGCTGGAAAATCGCCGGCATCTGCAGCATCGCGAGGGCAGGGTGTCGATTCCCTACCTGTATGACCCGAATACGGATATCGGCATGTTCGAGTCAACGGATATTCTTGCCTACCTCGCCAGTAATTATGATGCTGCCTGAAGGGCTTTCACTGAGGCCGTAGCGGATGTCGGATGCAGATATGGGACAGAACTGTCCCTGTGGCAGTAAGGCAGACTATGAAGAATGCTGTGCCCGCTATATCAGCGGCGAAGCCGTGGCGCCCAGTGCGGAAGCATTAATGCGCTCTCGCTACAGCGCCTTCGCCGTTGGTGATACCGACTACCTCCTGGCCACCTGGCATTCAGAGACGCGGCCATCACGTGTGCGCCTCGATCCGGAGCAAAAGTGGATAGGTCTATCAATCAAGGCCGTTGACGCAGGGCAGCAGGCAGATCGTGAAGGTAGGGTGGAGTTTGTCGCCCGTTTCAAGGTAGCGGGCAAGGGGCATCGTTTGCACGAACGTAGTCGTTTCGAAAAGGTCGATGGCAAGTGGTTCTACCTGGATGGCGAGCATTTGTAGCGGTTGGCAGCGGCTAGCCTGATGTTTGCGCGCCGCTGAGGTGGTCACTTTCCGTCAGGGTTTACCTAGTGGTGGTGCCCGCCCGGCCCATGAGCGTGACCGTGGGCGACTTCTTCCGCGCTTGGCTCCCGTACGTCGAGGATTTCTATATCAAAGCTGAGCGACTGCCCTGCCAGAGGGTGGTTGGTGTCGATATCGGCGCTGTGGCGGCCTGCTTTGACTACCGTTACCGGTACCCGCCCATCGCTGGTGTTGAGCTGTACCACCATGCCCGGTTTTAACTTGCCCTTGTAGACGAGGTGCTTGCTGGGAACGCGCTGCTGCCGCTTGGGATCTACCTGGCCGTAAGCGTCGTCTGCCGCTATGTCGGCTGTAAAAATATCGCCTGAATTGCGGCCTTCCATGGCTTTCTCCAGGCCAGGAATGATATTGTTTGCGCCGTACAGAAATGCGCTGGGCTCGCCTCCACGGGAGGTTTCCAGTTCTTCGCCCGCTTCATTGCGCAGCGTGTAGTGGAAAACGGCGACGGTATTGGGGCCTATACTCACGTTGCTTTGCTCATGCTGTTTTGCGTCGCGCGTATCATACACACGTTTTTTCTTTAACGCTTCAGGGCCAGGGCGGCCAATACCGAAACCAGCACTTCGAATGCCAGTGCACCCCAGGTGTACGCGCCTACCATCCAGTCAGCATCCCAGGCAGAGACAAGCCGTGCTGCCGCGAGGCAGCCTATGGCCAGCAATAACAGCAGCAGGCCGGCACGGGTATACACGGGTATGACTGCACACACCAGGCAAAAAACGCCTACGCCGAACTGCAGGCCGCCGTACATCGCTCCCATTTCGGCAAAGCCATCTCCGGAGTTGATACTCAACCCGGCAAGAGCGGCGGGGAGTTCAGGGTTGATGAAACAAGCCAGGCCGTAGGCAAGGAAGATCAACCCGCTAATACCCAGTAGTGACTTTTCAAACATTGGGGGTTACCTCTGGTGTACTGGTAGTGTGCAGAGTCCCATCCAGCGCGTGTCAGGAACTGTGTTATCCGCACAAATCATGTTCGTAGTCCTGGCCTGCACTCTGCTGTCTGGCGATTAATCAAGTAGACTACCCATGGTTCAGTATTGTCACGTTAAACAGTGTACGCAACGTCGGCAAGCCCGGTTCTTATCAGGAGGCCAATCGTGTCCAGCGCCCACTACCTTAGCTTTATAGATCAGACTCTGCATTACTTTGACAGGCCACACCAGCAGATACCCACGGCGCCGTTGCAATGCGCAGCGGCCTGGCGAGGAGAAGATCTGCCGCAGTTGGAGCAAATGGCCTATCGGCTAAGCGAAGGCGAAGTGGCAGAAATAGAGAGCGCTCTGGCGCTTCTTGACGACAGCGCGGTGGATACGCGCAGCTTAACAGCCGCGGATTTTCCGCTTCCAGCGCTGACGCGGCGTTTCCAGGAATGGCGCGAGGCTCTTGCCTCTGGCCGGGGTTTCCAGGTCGTTCGCGGCGTGCCGGTTGAACGCTGGTCCCGGGAGCAAAAAGAGCGTTTCTTCTGGTGTTTTGGTTTGCACCTGGGGCAACCCGGTGAGCAGAACCCGGACGGTCACCTGCTGGGCCATGTGATCGATTTGCGCGAACAGGCCGATTCCAGCACGGTCCGCCTGTACAAGACCGCCGCTAACATCGACTACCATTGCGATGCCGCAGACGTGGTCGGCCTGTTGTGCCTGAACAAGGCGAAGTCCGGGGGCAAAAGCCGCATTGTAAGCTCCGTGTCGGTGTTTAACGAATTGGCACGCCGCAGACCGGAGCTGCTGGCAAGACTTTTCGACCCGGTTCACCTGGACGTGCGGGACAAGAACGTGAATGAGGTGGGCAGCACCTTGTCGATTCCGCCCTGCCGATACGCAGATGGTAGCTTGCGCACCTTTTATCATTCGGACTACTTCCGTTCGGCCGTGCGCCACGACGATGTGCCACCGCTGACGCAAGAGGAAGAGGACCTGTTCGATACCTACGAGGCTATCGCCATGGAGGAGGGCATGTACCTGGACATGGACCTGCAACCGGGAGATATCCAGCTACTGTCCAACCATACCATTCTGCACGCCCGCACCGCGTATGAAGATTTTGCAGACCCGAAGCAGCGGCGCCACCTGCTGCGGCTGTGGCTCTCGCTGTAGTGCATGCCGCCTTGCGGTAATTCCGCAGCACGCCTTGACAGGCGCGGCGCGGCTAAATAAAATGCGCAGCTCTTGGTTGATCCTGCTCACGCAAAATTCCAGACGGATCAACAAGTTAGCACAAGTTCTTGGGGCTATAGCTCAGCTGGGAGAGCGCAACACTGGCAGTGTTGAGGTCAGCGGTTCGATCCCGCTTAGCTCCACCATACAAAAAACCCTCAGGCGAAAGCCTGGGGGTTTTTCGTATGGAAGAACAGGAGGTCGAACCGCTGAAGGCGGTTTGATCCCGCCGGGCCGCGCAGGCTTAGCTCCACCATACAAAAAACCCTCAGGCGAAAGCCTGGGGGTTTTTCGTATGGAAGAACAGGGGGCGAACCGCTGAAGGCGGTTTGATCCGGCCGGGCCGCGCAGGCTTAGCTCCACCCTACAAAAGTCCCTCAGGCGAAAGCCTGGGGGTTTTTTGTATGGAAGAACAGGAGGTCGAACCGCGAGGAAACCGGCGAGTTGGGCCTAGGTATCGATGAGCACATGATGCTAATCTGAACTTTCAGAACTTTTTAAGCAATTCAAAGGCTATTGAGGGTAGACCACTCAATAGGAGTAGCCAGTGAAAGTATGAATACATCCCATGCGGAAGGTGAGCCAACCACCAACACCGGCAGGGCATTTGGCAGTAGTGGATATCGCAACTACGTGCTGTTCTCGCTCACGTTGTTATACACGCTGAACTTTCTCGATCGCGTACTGATAGGGGTAGTCGCCCAACCGATTATTGAGGAGTTCAAGCTGCTGGATTGGCAGTTTGGTTTGCTGTCGGGTTTTGGTTTTGCGCTCATGTACACCATTGTGGGCATTCCAATCGCACGCTTTGCTGAATACATGAACAGGGTCCGGATAATTGCCGTGAGTGTTATCACCTGGTCCCTGATGACGGCGCTTTGTGGTATCGCCGGAAACTTTGCCTGGCTGTTGGTGTTTCGTATAGGGGTGGGCATAGGCGAGGCGGGACTGTCTCCCGCGGCAAACTCGATCATAGCCGACTACTTCCCCCCACGCAGTCGAGCAAGGGCTATTGCTATTTACACGCTCGGCATTACGGTAGGTGGCGTATTGGCCAATGTGTTCGGAGGGCCAATTACTGAATTGTTCTCATGGCGGGAGGCATTCCTGGCACTGGGCGTTCCCGGAATAGTGCTGGGAGTAGTGTTCCTGGTTACGGTTGTGGAGCCGCCCCGGGGCTATGCGGATCCTCCCACTGCGACCCATGTACGAAAAACCAGCCTGGCGGAGACGATACGGGAACTGTCTTCCAAGCGGACTTTCTGGGTGAACATGATTGCAGCGGCCCTGGTAGCTTTTGTGGGTTACGGGCTCAGCAATTTCCAGGTGGCTTTCTTCCAGCGAGCACATGGCATGTCCATTGCTGATGTCGCATTGCAGATCGCTGTTCCACTCGGTCTCGCTGCTTCATTTGGCGCCTTTGCTGCGGGTTATCTCACCGAAAGGATGAGTGCGCGTTATCCCAATGTGGTTGCATGGCTCCCCGGGGGGATGTTGATTGCCTGTGTGCCAATGTACTGGATTGGCTTTACAACGGACAGCGTACCCCTTGCCCTGTCTGTCATGCTGGTTGCTGCGGTGTTGCACTACGGTTATCTTGGGGCCCAGTATACAATCTGCCAGGGCGTGGCCAGCCCGCGCTCGCGCGCCACCGCGGTGGCAATTTTTCTGTTTGTTGTCAATTTGCTCGGCTACGGCTGTGGTCCGCTCTTCCTCGGAATCCTGAGTGATATCCTGATGACCAACAATCTCGTGGCCTCCCAGTTTTCATTAGAGCTGACACCGCTGTTGTGCAAGGGCACATCAGAGCAATTGATCTCTGTACTGGGGAACGCAAAAGCACAGGCCTGCATGACCGCCAGCGCTGAAGGCCTCCGCTGGGCGATAGTCTACACAGTGTCCATTTTTTCCGTGGCCGGTGCGCTCTACCTCTATTGCTGCAAGACGCTGCAGGAGGATTTGGTTGCCAAGATGAGTTGATGGAAAAACCGGGGACAGACCACGATTATTTCAAAGCAGACCAGTTAAGCCTTCCGAAACGATCACCTTAGATCAAGTCTTTGCCTGCTGAGGCAATATCAAAGACTGGATAGCTGAAAGCTTATCGCCCTTTCTGGCGAGAAAATGTTGTCGTTATCCACCTCTGAAATCGCCCTCAATGCGCGTATCGCCGGCGTAAAGCGCAAGCCGGCCCAACTTGACAGAACTTCAGTCACCAGCATTGCAAGGCTCGCGCATTGAGTTAAGCTTCAGCGTAATCAAAATACTAAAAGAGAACCTCAGTATGGTCCGCTTGTTACTTCGCTGCGCGCTGGCTTTGCCCGTTTTCGCACTCGCTGCAGAGACGCAGCCCCTGGACACTTTCTCGCCCTATGCTGGACGCGGCTATCCCACGCAGGTTTACTTTGGTGATACCCATCACCACACCTCCAATTCAGGTGATGCATTTATGAACGGCGACAGGTTAACGCCGGATCAGGCCTATCGTTTTGCCCGGGGTGAAGAGGTGGTGTCGTCAACCGGTGTGCCAGTGCGCTTGTCGCGGCCTATGGACTTTCTGGTTATTTCGGATCATGCCGAGGGGCTTGGTGTTATCACAGAGGTCTATAACGGGAACCCGCTGTTTATGCAGGACGCAACGCTGCAACGTTGGAGCAAGGCGATGAAGCAGGGCGGCAAAGCCGCCGCTGATGCCGTGAATGAACTGGTCTCGGCGCAGGCGCAGGGTACCTTGCCGTCGGTGATTCAAGACCCTGCGACAGTGGGCCCGGTAATGAAGTCAGTCTGGCAGTCCTACACCAGCACGGCAGAGAGCTTTAACGAGCCGGGCCGGTTTACTGCAATGATAGGCTACGAGTGGACATCAGTCCCCGGCGGGAACAATCTGCACCGCAATGTGCTGTTTCGTGACGGCAAAGACCGCGCAGACCAGATGCTTCCGTTCTCCGCCTGGCAGAGTGAGGACCCCGAGGCACTGTGGGCGTGGATGGCGAAGTACGAAGAGAGCACCGGCGGCAGCCTGCTGGCCATCCCCCACAACGGTAACTTGTCTAACGGACGCATGTTCGAGGTGGAAACCTTTGACGGCCAGCCGATCACGGCGGACTACGCCCAGCGCAGGCAGCGCTGGGAGCCACTGCAAGAGATGATGCAAACCAAAGGCAGTAGCGAAACCCATCCCACACTTTCTCCCAATGACGAATTTGCCGACTTCGGTATTGCCGGCTGGGAGTACGGCAACCTCACGCTTGAAGACAGTTTGGAAACGCCGGAGATGCGCCACACCATGTACCTGCGTGACGGGTTGCAGCGCGGTCTGGAGCAGGAGCGCGCGCTGGGCACCAACCCCTTCAAGTTTGGTTTTATTGGTGGCACCGATGTGCATAACTCGCTGACGTCGATCGAAGAAGACAACTTCATGGGCAAGCACGTCATTCATGAGCCCCGTCCCGAGCGCTGGGAGCATGTGTCCAAAGAGGGTTTCGGCAAGACACGTTACACCTGGCACTACACGGCAGCAGGCTATGCGGCAGTGTGGGCCGTCGAGAATACGCGCGAGGGTTTGTGGGATGCAATGCGCCGCAAAGAAGTATACGCCACCTCTGGCTCGCGAATCACCGTGCGCTTTTTCGCCGGTTGGGATTTCGATGCGCAAGATGCCATGGCCCGCGATGTGGCAGCGGCGGGTTATGCCGGTGGTGTGCCCATGGGGGGTGATCTCAAAGGCAGCGAACGCGGCGACAGCGCTGCCCCCAGTTTCCTGGTGTCGGCATTGAAAGACCCGATGTTCGGGAATCTCGACCGTATACAGGTGGTCAAGGGCTGGCTGGATGATAGCGGCCAGGCGCAGGAAAAAGTCTATGACGTGGTCTGGGCGGATGCCGACGAGCGCACCATAGGCAAAGACGGAAAACTGTCGCCGGTGGGTAACACGGTGGATGTGCGGCGCGCCACCTGGACAGACAGTATCGGCGAGCCGGGTCTGAGCACGGTATGGACTGACCCGGATTTCGACCCTTCAGAACCTGCCTTCTATTACGCCAGGGTCATTGAGATACCCACCCCAACCTGGATGGCCTACGATCAGCTGCGTTACGGCATCAAGATGAGCAAGGACGTGCCGATGGTGCATCAGGAGCGAGCCTGGACATCGCCTGTCTGGTACACGCCTTGATGTTTATTTAAGGTAGAGTCGCTACCGGCTGATCGGCGTTGCGTTCATCCCGGCTTCGCCCGCACGCGTTCGTACTCACCTTGTTACACGCCATTGCAATCGCCCAGGCAGGCAGTCTGTCCATCTCCGACAGCACAGTTTTTGCCAACTGGTTGTATACCAACAATGGGAAGCAGAAGCCGGGCACGGACTGCCGCGGCTGAAGATCAAATTTTCCTTTGGCATCCAAAGCCGAACACACTGCAATAAAAAAAGGATCATCGCGTATTACCGGGGTTGCTTGGTGGATAGACACTTTCCAGCTGAACGGCCACTGCAATCGTGGTATACCCCCGAGCGGTCGAACCCGCTTTGACTCCCTTTCGGGGGTATACCACGATCACAGCGGCCTTCTTCCGTTTCGACATCACTATCCACTACCTATACTCCCTGTG